>Ga0224508_10000219_pt1 | contig 58954 bp, 80 predicted proteins | sample SF_Jan12_sed_USG_4_FD_170157 | JGI IMG/M metagenome (GOLD analysis project Ga0224508, IMG submission 170157) | Sediment microbial communities from San Francisco Bay, California, United States - SF_Jan12_sed_USGS_21 | ecosystem: Environmental > Aquatic > Marine > Sediment | place: USA... | reverse complement strand
CCAGGATGCTATCAACGCTGGGCGTTGAGCTGTCCATAGTCAAGGACATGGACAATCCTCGTAACAATACCGCGTCTATGGCAGGTGTGGTACTGTCAATGGTAAAGGGAGCAGACAGGTCACGCTCGAGCAAAGCGTCTACGCTAGGAGTGGCGGAAATTTGAGACAAAAAGACCATGGAAAGGTTGCGGTCCAGAATCGAATCGACGACTGGCGTCACGCTGGAAATCGTGATAGGCATAGCCAGCAACCTGGACCCACTCAAATCAATGTCGATATCGGGAGTAAAACTTGCAATAGACACCGTCGCCGACAAGGCACGGTCCAGAATAGCAGATACGGATGGCGTGGTACTTATCGTATTAAGGGCCAAGGCAAGAGCGCGTTCCAATATCTGGTCAACATCTGGAGTCACGCTGGAGATGGAAAACGAACCGGACAAGGCGCGTTCGAGAATGGCATCTGTATCTGGAGTCACGCTGGAAATGGATAGTGAAAGGGTCAGCTCGCGAAGGCCGGAGATAGAAATATCAATATCTGGGGTAAGACTCGGGATGGTAATGTTTAAAGACAAGGCCCTATCAACGATACTGTCAACACTGGGCGTTACGCTAGGAGCAGAAAAGGACGCCGAGAGCCTGCGTTCCAGAATCGAATCGACGGCTGGCGTCACGCTGGTGATCGTAATTGACATGGAAAGGGTACGCACAGCCGAGACAGACAACTGTAAATTTTGTAACCATGCAGCGGCTGGCATAATTTACTCTGTGTGATTTGTCGAGTAGTCCACATGCGAGTGTATTTGCGCTTCATACATGCGCCTTAATTCATCTCTCTCAACCGTCAGTCTTCCAACTTCCGACATGGCACGCGCTAGCATAGATGACAACATCTCAATTTCTTCAATGGTTACTTGCATGATTACCCCGGATGTTTGATAGCGATAGCTGTGATGTAGACGCTACTCACGGCGGTAGATAATTGCACCGTCCAATTGTTGTTTGCCACTGCCTGATTAAGCTGGACTGGTAGCGCGACAACCGCACCGCCGCCGTTCGCAGCAGCCACAGCAGTATGCCTGACCGTGCCTGCCGTAGCGTCTCTGAAATCGACAGTTACCAATGTTCCAGACGAATTCCCTATCAGGATCAGCACTAAATCATGGAAAGTCGAGGCCGCCGCAGCAATAAGGGTGATTTCACTGGTGGTCGTCAGTACAACCGTATTTTGCACCTTGAGTTCTCGGGGCACATAGGGTTGCACGCAATGACGGCCCAGTAAATCGGCAAAGGCATCGCTCGGATTGCCGTTGCTGACGGGGGTCGGATGGGCGTCGTATCCCAATGTGCGAGCCCCAACCGGCAGCGTCACAATGTCGACATCACCTATATTATTGGTCCCGCTCGGCAGTGATGGCAAGGTCACCACATCCACCTGCATCTCATTACCTGACACTGACCCGGCAATCGTGGCGAGATTGCCGCCCGTCTCTAACGCCAGTGCCGACGTATTGAGATCCGTCCCCGCATTCGCGGTGATCGTTCCGGAAATAGGTGGCAGCGTCACAATGTCGACATCACCTATATTATTGGTCCCGCTCGGCAGTGATGGCAAGGTCACCACATCCACCTGCATCTCGCTTCCTGACACTGCACCGGCAAGCGTGGCGAGATTGCCGCCCGTCTCTAACGCAAGGGCAGAGGTGTTCAGATTTGTTCCCGCATCCGCCGTAATCGTTCCGGAAACAGGCACGGCGCCCTGGTCTGACGCCACTGCAACACTAATTGAATTCGCCATCGTCTGTTGCCCCTCATTGGGCAAAGAGACGATATCCACGTTGCCTATATTATTGTCTCCACTTGGCAGAACGGGCAGGGTCACCACATCCACCTGCATCTCACCTGCTGCGACTGCGCCAGCAATGGTAGCTAGATTGCCGCCCGTCTCCAACGCCAGGGTCGACGTATTGAGATCCGTACCAGCGTTGGCTGTAACGGTTCCGGACACAGGCAAAGGATCGGCTGTGCTAACTTCAGCCAGCCCATTGCTTGGGCCAAGACGGAGAAATGTGCTTTGTGTATGCACTCCACCTGGGAGCTGTTCCGTTTCGAGGTCGGCGCCGTCTAGTGTTCCGAGGCTAAGTGTAATCGGCATCCCCCACTCCTCTATGGGCTAAAGGTATGCGTAGCGGTAACCGCCGTCTTATCCGTCTCATTTCCACTCGTGTTGACTGATGTAACGGCAATTCTTACCGTGATAGGCAAGTCGGCTTCATTGAGCGGAATGGAAATATCAATGCTTTTTGCATCCCCCCCGTTGCCGTCATCGCTGGCTTGGATGGCAAACGTATTATCTGTCTTACGCGCCAGTACAAAATTGGTGCATGACGATCCGATACACCAATAAATCTTAGTGCTGGCTAGCGCACCGGCTTGAGCTGCCGGCTCCGTGTAATTAACCGTCAGAGGTTCCGCCCACGCAAGGGATGGAAGGAGGCACAATAACACCCAAAAAAGTTTTCTCATGGGAAACCCAATCCTGTTGGTATGCCTGGAAACGGCGGGGTTGCATTCCCGGTCAAGCTTAATCCTGTCGAATTCCCAGGCGCGGGAGGTGTGGCGGAGGCCGTCAGGCTGATGCCCGTGGACGGCCCAGGGAAAGCAGGCGTCCCTGCTCCCGTCAATCCGACCCCTGTAGAGATCCCAGGAAAGGCAGGCGTCCCTGCTCCCGCCAATCCCAGACCTGTTGCAGGGCCAGCAAAACCCGGATTCATGCCCTGCGCATCACTTCGGCATTCTGCTGGAATCGTTCCAAAAATACTCTCAATCGTCGCCGTCACATCGACCGGTGTCACACCTGCATCAGTCATGGCGTCAATAATACGCTGATTCATCGGCCAGGGCCATAGGGGTTCGGAGGTAAGCGTGCCGTCAACAAAATTGTAGCATATTCGTGATCCTGTTGGATTGGTATATATATTTGCAGCTTGTGCTACTGTCGCACGCTCATCTATGTTGTTTATCGCCCATTGAGATTCAATACGTGCACTTCCGTCTCCTCCAATCGCCGTAAGATTAGAAGCGGTTAAATTATCCACCGGGCCGGTACAGCTTCCACAATTAACTAATGAAAAAGTATTAGTAGTCGCCTTGTTTACATAAGAAACAACGTCAATAAGTTCAAGGAAATCCATACCACCAAGAAACACGCCTCCAAAATCTGAACCAGGGCTTGGAGAAGCAGTTGCAGGAACATACGCGATGCTTCCGAGTAACTTGACATTGCCGGCAAAATTACGATCTGGGTCTTCCCACGGATCATCGTTTGCTTCCAATCGATCTCTTGACAATGCACCATAAAGTTGATCCGTTACGCCGCCCAAACCGCCTGTCCAAAACGCAATAAGGTTTTCCCCTATAACATCATAGGATCGGTAACTTAAGCTAAATGCCTCCTTGGGACCGGACCTATTTGATCCCTCCCAGCGACCCCATGCACGCCTAAGTATTACATCGTCAGATCTATATACTACAAATGTCTTTCTTCCACTACCAAACCCAGCTACATCTTCAAGAAGTACACCCTGACTGTTATCGACATCAAATACTTGAGAGTTGCTATCAAAGGGCGCATCCCACGCCACTACACGACGAACTATCACATTATCAGATCCATTGCCTCCTCCGCTTGGACCAGCAATATGTACTACGGAATTATTTGAGCTATGGGCATTGAATCCCTCTAGAACAAACCAATCATTTTGATAGAGTGCAACTGGTTGACGTGCAAACTGGCCATTCAGTGTTGCCCCACCATCATTCAGTGCTTTCACCGTAATAGGATTCCCCGCTGTTCCGCTCATGCCATTGGGCGGCTCAATCATCGAATTCGCACCCGTATACGTCCCATCTACTAAGCATAGCGTATCACCCGCCGAAAGTTTCGCCCATGCCGTGCTGACATCTCCAGCATTGGCCTCACTCGTATGGTCACCCACTCCTTGTGGGCTGTCTGCTGCGTAATGGGTACAGGATTGTGCCTCCACCCAGCGAGGGAGAGTGACTACTAGCACAATCAACATGGGAAGCAAAAACTTCTGAAATATTGCCATTACCGACCCACTCCGGTTGTGCTCAGTGATCCGACATGAGGTCCAACAACGGGTGCCGTATCCTCCTCAATTCCCAATTCAAACCAATGACGCGCAGTCCCGTCCGTAACTGCAAAATTCAGGGTATAACCTGCGGCATCAAATGTGCTGAGAGACGCATCAAACACCTGGCTCCCATCACCTCTCGCCACGTTAATTAATTGGTTGTCAGTTAAGGATTGAGTATCCGATGTAGGCTGATCATCTTCTGTCGCTATACTCATACAGTATTGATTGGTGGCATCACCGACCGCTACAGCGTGTGATCCTGCTCCCGCTGCCTCAGTAGTCAAAATGCTATTCAGGGTATCGACAAAGCTCGGTATGATCATCACAAATTGAGGCTTGAAACCAAAATCCGTTCTAGAGAAATTACCCGGGCTAATTGGAGAGGTGAATGCTCGAACATCAACCCCCACAGTGCCGCCCATATTTAACGCTAAATAACCGAAAAAACGGGCTATCGATGTCCCTCTTTTCGTCAAGTCAAAACCACTTGCCCCGTAAGCAGTGACTTCCAACGATCGTGAGCCAGTATCATATTCGCTTTCATAGACCCGATTGTTGTGGGCATGAACGAAAGACTCCGTAGGGCTTATCGACGAGTCGTCCATTACAAACACGCAACCTTGTCTGATCGGATTCGTATTTGAACTAAAGCCCAGATTTATTCGGTAATCATTGGTGCCTGTATTGTCAAAATCTGACGTATTCCCAGACACAATCAGCAAATCAGGCTCAAATCCGGGTGCATTATAGCTTTGTGACGCATCTTGTGCACCGGTATGGCTATCGTCGGCTGCATAGACACTGAGGTTATCACCTCCAAACAATACGATTGTCACCAATACGGCAGAAGTGGGAGCTTGTCCCCAATTGAACTGGATGCCATCTGGGATAAATGAAACAAAATTCGCTTTGCCTTCTACCAACCCATCGAGGTCCGGTATGATAATCGACGCATCCCGCGTTCCCCATCGGTAACTATCGGAGAGAATCTGTCCGTGCTCAGTTATCCCATGGCACGCCCATTGTCGAGTTCCATCACCTGCTCCAATGGCGAGCATAGCATGTGGCACCACGCTTCCATTGCTCACTCCAAATGTCGCAAACGCAAGATAGCCCTTCGGCGTTCCAACCCCTGGAACGGTAAAATCTTGTGTGCCGACTGTGGTTCTTGCGGCCATCTGAACGGTTCTAACCCAAATACCCGTTTGGCTACCCTCCAATACCGCATCTATGGCAGGTGTGGTGCTTGAGATGGTAAAGGGCGCCGATAAGCTGCGAGTCAGTGTAATGTCGACAACAGGAGTGGCGGAAATTTGAGACAAAAAGACCATGGAAAGGTTGCGGTCCAGAATCGAATCGACGGCTGGCGTCACGCTGGAAATCGTGATAGGCATAGCCAGCAACCTGGACCCGCTCAGGTCAATGTCGATATCGGGAGTAAAACTTGCAAGCGCCATACTCAGAGATAGCTCTCTGTCCAGGATGCTATCAACGCTGGGCGTTGAGCTGTCCATAGTCAAGGACATGGACAATCCTCGTAACAATACCGCGTCTATGGCAGGTGTGGTACTGTCAATGGTAAAGGGAGCAGACAGGCCACGCTCGAGCAAAGCGTCTACGCTAGGAGTGGCGGAAATTTGAGACAAAAAAATCATAGAAAGGTTGCGGTCCAGAATCGAATCGACGGCTGGCGTCACGCTGGAAATCGTGATAGGCATGGAAAGGGTACGCACTGTCGGGGGAGCCGCAAGGTCGGCAGCATTCCACCTCTCGAATCTGATAAAGCGCCCCCCGCTTGGGGCTACGCCATACATACCCGCTGCGCCAGAAGCAATAGCGCTATCGGTTACGCTGGCATATTGTGATCCATTCCACTGTGCGCTAATTGTCGTCCCATTACAAATAACACGCTGCAGATCGCCTGTTGACATATTTTGATCAGACGTGTGGAATATCGTGCGTGTCCCATTTACAAACTTGCTTAGATACCGTTTGTTTCCACCAGACTGAAATCGCCACTCTGCCACATAAAATGTGTCTGCGCCCCCTGTGTTGATGCGGGCTGCTGCGCCACCCCCCTGGTTATTGACCACGTTTGCAAAGTCCCATTCCACCTCTGAGAAATAGTTATTCGAGGCCAATGATGTGTTGGAATAGCGGCATCGTCCTTCTGATGCAGAAAGGACAGCCTTACCCGAACTGGTAGACCAACTGCCTGCAATGATGGTCCAATTTGATAGTGTGCCGTCAAAATTGTCTGCTTGGACAGCCATTAACGTGCCCTAACCCTGTAGTTCCCAAGGGAAAAATCCTTCCCAGCCTCGTGCGAGGGGCATAGCCTGACAAGATAAGAAAGCCATGTTTCCATCTCATCTCCTGCCTTTGGCTCTAAATCCAAAGGTAGGCTGAATCTGCCAGATATCTTAGTATGAAACTCATTGATTTTTGCCGCAGTGAGTATTTCCTTGCCATTTGTCGTGGGTAATGGAACAATACTCTCGTGCGTAATGTTTGGCTCTCTTCCCTGCCAATCCGCAACGGCAAGAACAGGTTCACCATTGTCAGCATCAAATGATGTAATTCCGTAATCCCCGCCATTTTGAGCCTGATAATCCATCAGCAAGCAGCGTCTGCTCTCTATAAGAAAATAAAACTCTGGACCTAGGGATAGCGGGTTCTCACCAGGAGCAATCATCCGTGTTAAGTAAATCCGCTCCATATTTCCTTTACCTGAATGTTCCGCCATTAAACGTGCCTGGCTGTATCACCACCCCAGCGGGCAGTGCAGGGGTTCCCACAAACTCAATCGCTCCGATATCCGGAGCAGCACCAGAGAACGGCAGATTTACACTGTCACCTGTTGACCACGAGATAGACGTTGCGAGGGTCAGGGTGTGTGCCCCCTCGTTAATTGATGAGATCTGAACCGGAGGGTTGCTACCGATTTGAACACTATCGCCCTGAGTGAGTCCATAGCCATCAAAAAAATAGGTGCTGTCAACAACAGTGACATCCGTCCCCGTTCCCGCACTAGTGGTCGTAGTGAGCGGGACCCCTGCGTCAATCAGATCACTAACCGCAGTAGGGGTAAAATCGTAAGTGGCAACATTGACGAATAATTGCGAGAGGGTCTGCGTGGTGAGTACTCCGCCTCCCGGTTCCTGCCCCTGTTCGCTCCGCCATGCGGCATATCCTGCCGCATTAGGAGCATATTCCTTGGGTCCACTGGGATCGTGCCAGAGAAATCCCCGAAAGCCAAACTTGTAGGCATTCCCGACCATTTTGATAATCGAAAAACTGCCATCGTCATTGTTGGGTTGAAACTCTATCAGATAATTATCTGATAGAATAAACGCATTATTTTTGGCCTCGACGCCGAAAAACTGCCCGTCACCGTTCCACCACCTCAGAGTCCTGCCGTTCTGATTGACAAGGTCCATTCCGGTCTCGGTGATGGTGTTATGATACATCTTAAATTTGTTTGCTGCACCTGCTAAGGCAGGCTCATAAAATTCCATGCCTGCATACCGGAATCGGTTATGCCGCACAATCACAAATTCGGGTTCTCGGTTGACTTTCAAATCAGTCGCATTGGTGAGTACCGGGCCACGATAAGCCAGATTGCGTTGCACCACAACATGGTTAACAGGACTCGCAAGATTCCCACCAATATCGATCAGGTCCCCCGATGGCCCTACCGAGTAAACCGTATTGTCCTGCACCACCACGTAGTCACAATCTACTGTCTCGATTCCATCAAAATTGCTGTTCCCTCCAATATCGTGCACCACATTCTTTTCAAACAAGAAGTACCCACCTGAAACCTGCCAGCAAACAATGCCCCCTTTATATGTGTTATATATCTCAGAATTTCGCACCACGTTAAACGTGGGTGATGTGGCAACTTCGAAAAGGATGCCGCTTCCCTGCGTTGGACCGCCGCAATCATGTACCGTCAGATTGTCCATTACCGTCCCGATACCCCAGGCTAGGACACAGTGCTCGTCATCCGAATCTCGAATTTCCAGGTTTTTGAGATGCACATAATTTGTGTTCGTGGCCAGAAAAACTAATCCTTCAAATGCCGGTATGGTGACCCCCGTTCCATCAACAATGCCTTTGGCGGACTGACCTCCACATTGCCCATCCAGAACAAGCGGATTACCAGACGTGCCAGAATTGGCCGCAGTGAGATCGATTTTTTCGTTCAACTCGCCCGTCCCGCTGGGATTGAGCAGGCAGACGATATCGCCAGCCGCTGGCGTCACCTCTGTATTGAGTGTCGCCCATGTCGCGCATGCGGCTGCCCCAATACCCAGTCCGCACCCTGCCTGATCAACCCCTGACACCGGGTCAAGATAATAAAAAGTGCTCGGGGTGGCCTCTGCCGTAGCCGAGAATGCGGACAGGTTGCCAGTCGTATCCCGTGACTGCACCCGGTAGACATGCACCAGCCCGGGCGTCAGGCTGGTGTTGCTGAACGAGGGGGGAATCCGAACCGCAACCGTTGCCCAATCGCTACATCCAGATCCGATGCATCTCTGCACTATATAATCTTGTAAATCCGGTTCCGGGCAAGCGTCCCAGGTCAGATCAATCTGAGTCGAGGAAACCGCCATCGCAACCAGGTTTTGAGGCACACAGGGAGGCGTCATGTCCGCGCCATCGAACTCATACGCCCCGAAATCGTACTCTCCTCCCTGCGGTCGTGCGACGCCGAGAATATCGAACGCATCGAGGGTGGTTCCCGCTACATTATGACCGGCATCAATGGCCGGTGACGTCCCGGTGAGATTGAAATTATCTCCCCCGACATCGACAAAATCCGGGTTGTCAAAGTCGGCGCGTGTACCCTGTAAGCCGACTGTTGCGCCACCCGCCAGATGAAATAAATTGTCGTCCACCGTTTGCTGAGTGCACCCTGCATCCCGAAAGGCAACGCCGCCGTTGTTGTGATACAAGATATTGTTTTCCAGGATGTTCTGCTGTGGGCAGACATTGACTGGATCGCACTGGTTGGAGCTGGCGCCCTCATTGAGATCGACTGACTCGGTATCGCAGCCGATAAACGTATTGTTAGCGATGATCGTGCCGCTTGACGCAATATAATGACAGTCGTTATCTGGATCGGCCTCCGTGGAACACTCCGCGTCTGTCGCGCTGGCCAGGATGCAGCCCTCCGTCAGTTCCAAGCACGCCTTCGATCCCCCTTTGGGATTAAATACGTTGTTGATGATTTTGTGCTCGCCACCTGACACCCAGACCTGAGCCGTGTTGAAATCCACGTCGAGGTTTTCGAACAGGTTCCCATCGAGCACATTACCATAACCTTGGCGCAGGCGAATGGCACATTCTGGAGAGTCCCGAAAGATCTCATTTTTAAAGGTGAGCCCGGAGCACTTCGGGTGGAAGAAACAATTGTCTTGAGGGTTGTCTGCCGAGATGCGTTCCCAAATATTATCCTCGAACAGGCCATCGCAGTCTGTACCTGCGCGGCCTACGAAATTCCCCAGGTTGTTCGCACCCAGGGCAGACCCGGCGTCAAAGTTCAGATCGTGCATATGATTGCGGCGCCATATGAGTCCAGTATGGATATGGTTGTTGCTCCGCACGTTCCAGTCAAAAATCCAATTGTCGGCCCCAGCCCAGTTGTCAAACTCGCAGTCCTGAACTGTGATGTTCAAACCCTGCTCGACGTCGGGTTCGTTGCCGAAGGTAAAGGCAAAATCCCACCCTCCAGTCTGACCCGTAAACCGGCAATCCTCTACCACGACGTTTTGGGCGCTGTACATCTCCATCCAGCCGCTGTTGAGATGTCCTGTTTGGTTTTGCACCACAAAGCCCTTGATGATCCACCAATCGCCATTCACTTTAAATCCGGACGTGTTCCCGGTGATAATCCACTGCCCTGTGGTTTCGGCCATGATGGTACACGGTGCCGCCTGCGTGCAATTATCGTCATGGTCAATCAGGATTTCACCGGGATTGTTGTAGGTGTTGTCGGCAACCGTAATAACTGCACCAGGGCCAGCCGCATCAATGGCTGCGTTTAGTGCAGCCATGGTGATCGCCCCAGAGAACTCGTAGGCGCCCACATCCCTCTCTGCTCCACTGATTGCCGCTCCATCATGATCAGTGGCGGAAAAGGGGTCAGTATCAGCCGCATCGATCGCCAACGTGGCGTTGGCCGTGAGCTGAAACTGCCCAGCCGCCGCGTTGACGAACCAATTGGCATTCATCTGCGCGATCGTCAGACCATCTCCCGTCCCAACCCCCAGATTGTTGTTAACGGTGAGGTTATACCCAGTACCGTCAACCGCGTAAGAATTCAAATCCCACAACGTGTTGTTAAACAAGAACCCATCGCCGTTACCCGAGTCGGCTTCGAAAAACTCGTTGACGTTTGGGGCATCATAAATGACGTTGTTATAAACATAAACTTGCCCGTTGTTTGGTGCCCGCGTCCGGAAGACTCGGTTACCGCCATCGAGATTAAAGAGTATATTGTTGTAAAAATAGACATCAGAACCGATGAGATGAACCGCTCCATCCTCGACCACGGACGGCGCCCCATGGACCGCATGATCAACGGAGCTGTGGATGATATTGCCGTAGATCCAAACATCGGTAACATTCGCCTTCATGTCGATTGAGTTTGAGGTCCAATCCCGAATTTCATTGTCATAAATCATGACGTTGTCGACGCCGCCCGCGCCACCGCCGCCCATATAGATACATTCACCGTCTACGTCATTTTTGGGATCCGGGTTTTGCGTCGTGTTGTACCCGCATCCGTCCAATAAGGAGTTGCGGATGATAATGTCATTGTCCTGAGTGGTGTTTCCCGTGGCCCGGATATTGACATCGCCGGTGTGAAAGATATGGACGTCGTCAATGATGATATGATGATTCCCGCCCTGAAACGCGAGGCGAATCCCCGCGTCGGCCTCATCACCATTGGCATTATCGGTGATGTAGAGGCCCTGGATAGTAATATAGTCGTGAGAGATGAGGACCGGGTTTTGATCGTTCGTGATGATGCGGGCAAGCCGGGAGTTCTCGGCTTTGAAAATGATGTGATTGCCTGCTGTGCCGTCGCGGACAGTGCGGATTTCTTCGTTATTATAATCGCCGTCCTTGAGCATGACAGTGTGATTCGCGAACGCGCGGCTGGTCGCTTCATCGAGGCCACATGGGTCCCCCTCGGTGCACGCCTCTCCTGCCCCGTTCGGGCCTCCTGGCGTCGCCCAGTGCGTCGCGGCAGACCCGGTTCCTCCATCAAATAGGGGCGGGGCAGGGGCACCAGTCGCCGCGTAGCTGGTCACTGCCGACAGAATCAGGAGCAGTAGGCTCAGTACCACAGCCATGAATGCCTCCTATTCTTCGGAGCAGGCACCGCGCCCGCCTCGGTCACACCGATAGCGGTGTAGGACATTCGAGCAGGCAACGCCCCTGCGGTCATCGTTGTGACCAACGTTTCCGCACCAGCTACAGCTTTCAGCTCTGAGCTCGTCGAGTGCTTATGGCCATTACCGCCGCCCACGAGCTCGGAATGTTCTGTTTGTCCTGCCCCTTGGGCGTGTACGTGATTATCGTTGTCCGAGTGGGCGCACGTCAGCATTAGCGTGTTGTCCAGGGTTGAGGTGAGAACGATCGATATCTCATCATTCGCACAGTCCAGGCAGTCAGCATTGTCCCCAACCGTGGGGTTGGTTTGCGAGGCATTGGATAGGGCGATCACCGTGGCGGTAGAGGTTGTCGCCTCCGCATGCGTATAGTCTACGGCTGCCGTAACCGCGCTCACGGCGGGACAATACCAATGGCTGGCGAAAAAGGCGCTTCCGGGCTGAGTGCGGGAGGTTTGGATATGAGAGCAATTTTCGGAGGTGTTGAAGGCCATGGAGCTTACGGTCAGGTCCACGCCTCCAGAGAGCTCTGCCGTGATGCACACCACTAATGACCGGTCCGTACCTCCTGGCAGAATCGTCCCTGTGGTATGTGCCGTCTGTAGGGCATCCTGCTTATAGGTAATGACCGATTCGACGGCAGGCTGGGCAAACGCGACCGTCGCCAAGAGCATCAACACATATCCAATGAGCCATCCACTGAGCATTTTAGTTTCCTCACTGGCGGCTGGGCAAGGGAAACGGAGCCGGTACGAGGCGGAATCGGCTGCGGGGATCGATTTGTTTCATCGTCACGCCTACCACGTTGAGATCCTGGTAGGTGGTCCCCGTTTCCGGGTGAAGCGTCATATACAAATCTTTTCCCCTTACATTCCGGCTCTTCCCTTTTTTTGGCTGGGCAGTAAAGGACAGATCCGGGATCGTAGCCATGTCCAAATCTGCGGAGGCGCGCTGCTGCGTATTATTCCACAGCACGTATGACTGAATCTGATAGGTTGTCGGATCATAGATGGCATAGATGATGATCTGCTCATTCTCCAGCGAACCGTGCACATAGGTTCGCTGAGGAGGCTCAACCTCAGTTGGCGGCGTCCCCGTCTGGGCGTTAATCGCTGACGTTATCAGTAAGAAACCCAAGATTAATACCCAAAAAAGAGACATTCGGCGCCGTGGTCGCTGCTGCGTTAATTTGTCCACGAACCGAAATCCGGTCATTTTTTTGACATCCCCCTGCTGCGGTAATGGCTGCGGACACCTGTCGAAGCTCCGCCCACTGCGGACAAGCTGATCCACCGCAATCACCCCCCGCGTCCAAATTCCACACCGTCGACTGTTCCGTTCCCCACGTATTATCTGCGACCTCACCTGATCCCCGGCATTGGATCGCCCAATCAAAGTGGTAAATGCCAGCAGGCGTTCCCGCCGTGGCAATAATCCACGCCCGCACCTCAAATGTCCCAGCATCCCAGCTACTATCGAGTACAGCCGAGGTGGTTATCGTCGAAGCATCGTTGTCTGCACATGTGATGGCAGGGCGTAGAGGGGCGCCGTTAAAGCTCGTGTCAGCCCATTCGAGACACTGCGTACCGTCCGAGGACCAGGCACCGGCCCCAATCCATGGTGCCCGTCTGCGCTTCATGTTGCCAGCCAATGTCATATTTCCGCTGGAATCGATCGTCTGGCCCACCGTACCAGCGTATAAAAATTGCATAATTTCACCACTGGGAATATCAAAAAAATAGCTGCACGGCCCACCGTCGCATGTCGTCAAAAATGAGGGCTGCTCAGTAGCCGAAATGCAAAGATTAATGCTGTCATCGCCTGCATTGTCAATGGTGAGAGGGTAGGTGGCACAGGGAGCAGGGGAGGCCGTATTGCCGCGCAGAAACACGCTGGCCAGAGTGTCCACCTCGACGCCTCCACCTGACCCCGTTCCCGCCGCAAAGCGCCACTCTCCGTCAATCAAAACCAGAATACGAACCTTCTCTGGGTTATCAATGACCACGTCCGCACCAGGGGTATTGATATTGCCAGAATCGGTAATGGTGATCGTATCCCCCAAGTCCTCTGTCGTCAGCATCACGAGAGCGCCATCCACCGCACATCCGCTAATGGTGCTGAGTGTGTCGGACGTGCCAGCCTCGGGTTGTAGCGTGATTTTGTTAAAGTGAGCAGAGGAGAGGGTAAGCGATGCGGTCCCCTTGGTAACAAACGGGTCTGCATCACTGACGACTTGACCGATATCGACGGGCAGAGTAAATGCCGCGCAAGCAATGGTAAGGGTATCAGACGAGAGGGCAACATTGTGATGCCACTCCTGATCCGTCAGGGGTGGCTGTGCAGAGAGGAGGGCCATCGAGCAAAGCCAAATCGTCAATGAGCAAATGGCAACTGCCATTCGTTGGCGCGGCATATACTGCTCCCTTGACATCCTCCCCGTCCTTTAGGACGGGGATTCCTGAAGACCGTTCGGGTCCGCAGGCGAGTCCCTGCTGGCGCACGGGGACTAGACTCTCGGTCAGTCCGACCGCGAGAATGACGCGGGCCGCGTTCACATCGGCGTGATCGGTATGCCCGCAGGCGTTGACACTCCCCTCCCTGAAGGAAGGGGATTCTTACCCAACCGCGTGGGTTGGGGAAAGCTTGACGTTCGGTCTGCCCGACCGTAGGCGGCGTTGCCACCGCAAGGGACATGATACGTGGATAAGGTGGACAACCTACCGTCAGTATAAGCCAGGAACCGCAAATTAATCAAGATCGGGTGGATTGTTCTCGTCAGTTTGGCAAACACATCACAAAGGTAGTCCCATTCTCCATCGTGACCACGTCCACACGCCCCGTACACGTGGCCGTTTGCCCGCCCTCTAATTCCACTGGAACTGGCACAGGGACAGGCTCTGGACGAGGTTCAGGCTCCGGGTCAGGTTCTGGCACAGGTTCGGGTTCAGGCAATTTACCCGCAAACGGCAGCATCAGCTCCATCTTGGGGAGTCCTGTAATCCAGCCTTCCTCTGCAATCAGTTTGATGGGCTGCCTGGGAAACGGCGGGCTGAGGTAGAAGACCCAACCCGGCAAATGATCATCCTTCGCCCGCTTCTCCCGGTCGAGTGGCACAGGCGAGCCGTCAACAAGCTCAAACCTCACTGATCCTTCTCTATACGTTCGCCGTTGCATTTCGGGATTTTCACCGCCCTCAGCCTGGATATATACACGAACCACGTTCTCCCCGAGCTCTGCCCACGTCGCCCAAGGGGCTTTGAGAGCAGGCAGGGGTTGGGGTAGTACAACCGCCCGGGCACGGGCCTCTGCCATGCCGCGTTTGACTGTCTCTCTGATCAGTTCAGCGCGGGCTGTACAGTTTGGCACTTCCGTACCGAGTCCCAGATTGTCTCGGACCACAAGGCCAGGCTTTTGCTCCACCTTTTTCGAGTTCAGGCCGCAGAAAATATTATTTTCTATAATCGTATCTGTTCCGCTCCCAACCGTCCGTTCCCGAATGATAGCTGGCTTCTCTAACTTCAGATCCACTCTGGCATTCGAGATCACATTATTTTCGATGCGGATATTTGCTTTTGTCGCCACATTGAGAATACTCGATCCACCCTCCACGTTCGAAAACAAGTTCCGCTCAACACGGTGCCCCTTTCCCTGCAAGACAAGAGTCCCCTGATTACCCTCTTTACCAGGCCGCCTGACCTGGTCATGGAAATAGTTGTCGTGAATATTAACGTCTTGAGAGGGTGGCTTCAAATCAATACCATTGTCGGCAAATTGACAAATCTCGTTGAAGAAAATCTCCACCCCTTTCGTTTTGCCAGTGTTTTCGAAATCGCTGATGTAAATCGCTTCACCATATTCATAATCCCGATCGAGCCCAGAATGGCAGAGATAATTTCCCTCAATCTTCAAGTTTCGGATGGTGGAATCCTTCCATGAACCCCCTGCGTTAATCAGTGAAGCACCACTGTTAAGGACCTTATTCGCGAGGATATGTACGCCTTCGGAACTACCAATCCGAACAAGTCCATGACCCGAGTTGCTTCGGCCTTCGCCGTCCACCACAAGACCCATGATGACCGTATCGTCGTGTTTGATGCCAATAATATGCTTGCCTGTCGAGCCACTTGACCAGAGCAGGCGAGTACCGAAGTTTGGCGCACCCGCAAAGGTCACGCCTGGATGTTGGGTGTCGAATGGGGTTTTGAAATCACCAGGAGGGAACAGGATTACGTCGCCCCGGCGCGCCTGGCGCACGGCAGCGGAGACCGTGCAAGGCTCTTCGGATGTACATGCCACGCCAGTGCCCGTTAGCGAGACATGCAGAACGGAAGCCATCACCGGGAGTGATTGGCTGCCAAGCGCACCGAGTAGCACGATTATAGCAAAAATGATGGTTTTCACTTCAAGGTATCCTCATTTACTTCATTCGCAGAAGGGTATCCGTGGGCAGACACCCTTCCTCACTCATTTCCCCTTGATTCGGCGATCCATGAGTTTCCTCATGGCGTTTGCATGGTGCTCACCTCCTTTCCTTACTGCCCTATCCTTTGCCTAGAGACTAGTCCTCTCCGTCATCACCGCCCCCATCGTCACCGCCATCATCTCCATCACTATCGTCGCCGCCGTCGCCCATCTCATCACCATCATCTCCGGCAGAACCCCACGCCGCTACGTCAGGTGGCGAGAGGTATGGCGCCGTCATCAGGTGTGCACCAATTGCCAAAAAAGATAAAATCATCATCACAACCAAAAATCGTCGCATAACTCTCCTTTGATTGTCAGCATGTTGCCCCGTTTTGTGGGTGGGGCGTTACCCATTATCTATCCCTCTCTGTCTGACGCCTACTTCGCAACACAAACTCTATACCCACAGCACCTACAGGGCTGTGGGATCAACCTCACCAGTCGATTGTATTCATCCAACAATAGCATCTGCCGTTCTTCCGAAACGAGTCGATTGTATTCATCCAACAATAGCATCTGCCGTTCTTCCGAAACGAGTCGATTATATTCATCCAACAATAGCATCTGCCGTTCTTTCGAAATGAGTTTCATTTTGACCCCTCTATGGGCAATGGCCCATCTAAAAGGACAGCCATGAGCGTAAGAATGACCCACGACACACCCACTACCCCAATCCCTATCCAGATGAGTGTTTTCACGGCCCGATGCTTTCCTCGGCATCGAGAATGATTCTGGCTGGAACAAAGTTTGTCTCAAAGTGTGCACGCGGAATATACCACTGCTCTTTATGGTTCTCTGGGTTCCGTGCGATCATCCCTAGGTCAGTTGGTGGATGATCGCAATCCCAATTGACTCTGATTTCATCCATATTCTCACCAAACTGATAGGGGCGCATCTCAACTATTTCTATGCTGTTGTAATTTCGCCATTTGCTCATTCCAACCCCTCCCAAATGCGGTTGAGGTGCTCGATGTCAGATGGATTCGGGTAGCCCAATCCCAGCCCAAGCAGAGACCATTTGCGTGCATGCCTGAAGACCCTGTCTTGCAAAATGAAATATCGGATATGCCTGATTATTGGCCAGGTTTTCATTGTGACATCCTTTCTGCTTGACGGCCTCCTTTAGGCATGCTTCTTTTTGGCATGCTTCTTTTTGGCTGCCGTCGTCACCGCCTTGGGTTTTGCCTTGATCCCGTTTACCTTCCGATAGCGCTCCAATGCCCATCCCATTTCGGCTTTTTTAGCATAGGCTCGCCGTTTTTTTGTCAGGTCAATACAACTCAGGGGGGTGCCCTTGCGCATGCGCCATTTTGCTTTGTACTGACTCGGCGTTAACCCATGCAACGCCAAGTGTCGATTGGCAAGAAGCTTAAAGGGCTGTCCACACTCCAAGCAGATGATTTCATCCTTTTTAATGGAAGCCATTGGCGTCTCCCCCAACCGCTCAAGGAACGCCTCTTGGGTTTCCCTCCCCGTCTCGCACGCCATCAACGCAGCATGCACCACTCTGATGGAATCGACAATATCGCCTGCGTCCATTTCTTGCGCGGACGCCTGGCTGGCCACGATCAGAGCCGTTTGGGACACCAAGTCACTCATTCCATGCCTCCTTTTTCTTCTGTGATTTTACGCGCAAACGCACGCAGAAATTGGTTCACTTGCGGTGAAATCTGAAGATTTCGCCCGTTGCACCATTCAGAGATAATACGCAATGCTTCTGGATCGAGGTGCAAGGTACGGTAGCGGTTTTCTGACTTGCCCCACTCCTCCCTTGCGCTTGGAAGGCCATCCACAATGACGCTAAACATGTCGTTCTCTCCCCTTGACACACAAGTTGTATATGTGTATGATACATACAAGATTGATATGTGTCAACAAAAAAAGAATCGCTACCGCAGGAGATGCATCATGAGTGAGCAAACCACCGCACTTGCAAAGTGGACATCACATGTCCCCCAGACAGTCTCGGATGCTGTCGAGACGATCATCCCTTTTATCCCGGACCTGGCACCACCGTCCTTGGATCCTCAGAAATTTCTGACTCGTCTCCAATTAGTGATGCGGAACACTGAGCATATCGAGGAATGTGACCCCGTTGAGGTCGCCTCGATTCTCATTGATATCGTATCGCTTGGGCTCGAACCAGGCACGGAAGTAAGCCTGGTCGTTTTCAAGAGTAACAAACAAAATCGTTATTTGATTAACAAGATGGTCGAGTACCAGGGTTGGTATCGATTGCTCGCCGACTCCCCTCGCATAAAAAAAATTGTTTGCGATGTGGTCCGCGAGAAGGATGAATTTTACCAAGATAGAATGAATGATGAGTACCGGCATGTCGTTCCGAACATCCCCAGGCGAGGCGAGATTGTCGCGGCCTACTGCATGGTGATCCTCAATAATGGGGAGAGACTGGTACAGGTACTCGATCAGGACGATTTGGAGCGCCACCAACGGTCTGCCCGCAACGGTGGGGTAACAGGGCCATGGAATGACCACAGATCGCAAATGTGCAAAAAGTCTGCCCTACAGTCATTTGCGAACCAGCACCGGGGGTTAATCAATCTGATTGCCCGCGATGCACTTGCGTCCGAGGAGTCATCACAGGAATTTGACTACGTCAATTCAGCCGGCTCAGAAGACGCCTACAACCAGGCTGTTGCTGATCTGTTTGGGGACCGCACCGAAACACTGACACGTGGCAGGGAACTGGTTGGAGAACTCATCGAGGTAGGCGAGGCGCTAGAATCTCAATCAGCCCTCTCCGCCGCAGAGCCCGAGGCGAGTGAGGTGCAGCTTACAGACGAAGAGTGCCACGAGGCATTTTGCGGGCAACTCGTGGAGAGAGTCCGCGAGCTGAAGATGACGCAGAAGCAGGTGGCTAAGATCGTGGAGGGATGCGGAGGCGGTTCAACGCCGCTACAGGACATTCGGGAGCCAAAAATATTAGTGATGGTGTCAGAAGCCGTAGAGGATTTTGCCGTGCACCAAAAGCCAAGAGTAGAGGAGGGCAAACATGACTGACATTCAACGGGAAATGGAAACTCTTGTCGGGAATTTCCATTTTCGCAAACTCTATGATTGGCTGGAAGCTCAACCCGATGATTTTATTGCTTTCCAGTCTACTGTGTTTCATTGCCCTCTGGCCAAATATTTTCAGGCGCAGAGCAAGCGTAATGAGTGCTATTTAATTCAGGGTCACGCGCTCCGAAGTCGTTCTGACTACTTTGATTTGGGGGACTGCCTATCCGATTTTTACTGCGATTTTGATCTGCACGATTTTGGGCATGAGGGGCCTATCTCAAAGCAGGAATTGCTCAGCTTTGTCGCGCCATACGCCGAAGAGGAGGAGCGAAAATGCAGCTAGATATTTATTTAACGCATGAAAAAGAGGTTCAGAAAAATAAAAACGGCGTTTTTATACACGAAAACGGCAGAACCATCGAGATCACACGAGAAGAGTGGGATAGGCGTTTCCCCAGTCGTGAGCCCTACGTGGTGAAGGGCAGGGGGAGTGAGGAAAACCATTGTGTCTTCTCTGCAAATATTACCCACAATTTGGGGGAGATGGCAAAGAAAGTAGGACTCTATCAGGCCCTTTGGAGTCCGGAAGACCTTGGCATTAAGTGTGCAAAAGATTTGATTCCTTTTCTCGCAGAAGGGATCGGGAAGCTCAAATCGGACCCCGATTACTTTAGAACATTCAATCCGGCGAATGGATTGGGTGACTACGAGGGGTTAGTCAGGTTTGTCGAAAAGACACTTCACGCATGCCGGCAGTATCCGGACGCAAAATTTACGATCTGGGGATGACTGGTAGGTAAAGCCTCAGCCTGCCCGTGGGTATGCAACACGGGCAGGCACTCCCTCACTCCTTACGGTCCATCTTCGCAATCCTACTCCGTATCGTCTCAATTTTCAAGGAGGAGTTTCACAATGAAAAAGTTTGATCCTAGCATCACAGAAGAAAGCCTTTATCGGGGATGTATCCCCCATAGGATATATCAAATTCTCAAACAAAATGGGCATCCAATGACACTTGATGAGATTTATTTTGCATTAAAGAGGACATATTTTGGATTCGGCAGACTATATGTTAGAAGAATTCTCCAAGAAAAAAGGCACTTCATATCTGAAGAAGGCAGTGATACTTGGCGACTGGCGATTTGGGATAAGTGACCTACTCCTTCCTGTTCCCGTTCAACCTACTCCACGCAAAAAACAAAGCCACCCATGCAGGGGAGGGGCAAACTCCGCACTGCGCGGGTGGCTAAGAAACGAACAGGAAACACCTATGGTCCCCTGCGGACAGGACCAGATTACCACAATGGCGCCTGAATGCAAGGGCGTTTTTTTTGGTTGACAGATAAGTATTGCTAAGTAATAATATAACATATTTAACTAAAGTAAGGAGAACGCATGGAGACAGCAGTGCAATTAAGAGGTGTCTACTACGGTGAGATTATCCGTAAGTACAGGACCTACCAGGGATTAAGCCAGCGAGACTTAGCCGAAAGAGTGTCTCTCTCTCCGCCTCAGATCAGCCAAATTGAGAACGGTGTCCATCAACCCACTCCCGTCACGCTTGGCCGAATCGCGAGTGCACTGGGAGTGACGACGGCTCACCTCATGGGAGAGGTTCCATTTTTGTCTACATGGCCTGAAGAGGACAGCACATGACGCTTGCTGATGTTGCCCAACAATTGGAAGGTGCACAACAGGTCAAGGATGGGTACCGGGCGCGTTGCCCGGTACATCAAGGGAAATCCCAAACCTCTCTCCATATATGGGAGGAAGATGGAGGAATAAGGGTCCACTGTTTTGGCGGGTGTGAGATTCGCGACATACGGGCACGGCTTGGTCTCAATTCTGCCCCATTCCAGAACATTCCAGTGGAGCAAAAGCCCAGCCAGCAAATAGCTGACGAGATGTATGCGGATCTAGCAGAGCAGAAATCCTTGGCTGAGATCCTGACACCCAAGCTTGCCCCTGCCGGCATTGAGAGGCTGCTGGGACTCAAAAAGCCACCCGGCCATGATTGGGTGGCCCCAGAAGTGGCTGAGCGGCTGGCTGCCTTTGCGGAGCCTGGCTACCGGCAATACCGAGTCGTCGTCGATGAATTTTTTCATAAAGCGAGATATTCCAGGTCAGCCGTCGAGGAGATACGGAAAAGCGTTGTTTCTGTGCTGCGGGCAAAGGAAGGGACCATTGCCAGCCGCAGCATGCCTGTCACGCATTACCTCAAAAACCCTCCTCCAAAAAAAGCATATCAGCATGAGAAGGTTTTGGCGCTATCCGGTGTCACGGTGCTTGCGGGCAGACCCAAGATGGGAAAATCCTATCTGGCGCTGAATCTGGCATTAGCTATCGCGGGGGGAGGCGTATTCGCGTCTCAATTTGAGATATCCACCCCAGGCGATGTTTTGTATCTGGCGTTGGAAGATGATGCAAGCCGGATGTGGAGCCGTGTGCAGGCGCTTGCAGTTCAAGTGGATTCTCTCCCGAGCCGATTATATTTCGACTACGCAGCGCCAACTCTCGATGACGGGCAGCTTGTCACGGAACTCGAAGAATGGGTTGCAAAAAAGGAGATCAAAGAACCGAGGCTAATCGTGATCGATGTCTTACGGTATATCCAGGGGGATGGGCGGAGCAAGTCGGGGACCCTCTATGATACGGAATACGCGGACATGGCATTACTGAACAAGTTTGCGCATGCCCACGACCTTCAGATCCTCCTCGTCACGCATCTCAATAAAAATTATGCAGCGGCTGAGGACGTTGTGGATACAGTCATGAACAGCACGGCCATTACGGGAGGGGCGGGTGGGATTTGGGTACTCCGAAACCAGAGTGATGAGATTGCGGATGCTGCGCTTCGGATAACAGGCAAGGACATCCCCACATGGGATTGCGCACTCAAGCGGATCGACCTCGCCGGGCATCTCGACTGGAAGGCGCTGGGTGAGATTGATGAGGTCATACGGAGTGACTTTGAGCATGTGGTGCTTTTGGGGTTGTATACGTGGTCAGGACATAATCCGACGCAAACGGAGCTTCGTGAAACAGTAAAACCTGAGATGGACAAGTCAAATTTCTACCGCGACCTAAAACGCATGGAAGGGAAGGGCTTGCTTCTCATAAACCGCAAAGGGATTCTGCTCACGACGCTTGGTGCAAAGCATGCCGAAATCTTAGCGAAAAATGAACGCGAACCGCATCGGCCTGCTGAGAAATTCCCGGAGGAAATCGAAGGTCAATTCTCGGATGGAGAGCCCTGGCAGGACCAGACCGATGATGATTTCTAATTTTCCATTCTTGACAACCCTGACAACCGGTGACAACTCTGACAACTTTGACAAATGTGACAACCACTTAACCAAATATGGGTATTTTCGGTTAAAAAAGTTGTCATGGGTTGTCATTAAGTTGTCATCCCTATTTTCGGCATAAAAAATGGGATAAACACTATAATATGAGGTATTTATACGGAAGTAAATAGAGGAAAGTTGTCAAGTTGTCAGAGTTGTTACGTTTTACACGAATACCCAAAAAGTTAGACATCCTTAACTATTTTAATGAAATGAGGTTAATTATGGTTAATCAAAAAGCGTCCTGTGGATGGCCTGATTGTGACGTAAAACAAGCAGGATATGGGATTTTGTTGGATCCCTGGCAACCCATTGGCACTAGATGGCGCCAGTGCAAGAGAAAAAATGCGCATTATGGGCCATGGTGTGCACAGCATGCTACTGAATCTGCTGGCCGGTTGAACCGAGAGGAGGAGGCGTTGGGTCAGGAGTTCAATCCGGAGGACTTGATGGAACTCCTCGGTGGGAGGCGTCTTCCGGTTAAGTATCGGCCTCTTTCTTCGCTTTAGGCGGCAAGCAAATGAATTGACTGACAATTGATGACAAGAATAACCTATTAAGGATGCTGGGAATCCTTAATTTTTGCTGATGGAAGGAGCCGATTGAATCATGTCACTGATTGCCGAAACATTAACCTTGCGGCCATACCAAGAGGAAGCGCTCCGTGATCTCTTGGCCGCAATCAAGGAGGGATCTGACCCCGTATGCGCCATGGCTACCGGATCCGGGAAGAGCATAGTGATTGCCGCCCTGTGCGCAGAGCTCGGCACCCGCGTCCTCGTCGCCACGCACCGCAAAGAGTTGCTCGAGCAAAACAGCGAGACCCTGCAACGCTTTTTACCCGGTACCGATTACGGCATCTACTCGGCTGGGCTGGAGCAGCGGGAGACGGATAGCCGCGTCATCTTCGGCGGTGTGCAGTCCATCTACCGCCGCATGGAGGAGTTGCAACGGGCGGGGGAATTCGGTGCGGTTATCTGCGACGAGTCGCACCGTTGTCCTCCCCCCAGCCGAGACTCGATGTACAAAACGGTATTTGAAGCCTGCCCCAATGCGACGCGAATCGGCTTCAGTGCCACGCCCTACCGGATGGACAACGGCCCGATTTACGGCGATGCCGACAGTTGGTTCACGTTTCTCTCGTCTCACATTGGCGTTGAGACCCTCACCGAGATGGGCTATCTCTCGCCACTTGTTGGCCTGCTCACCGCAGCCGATGTCCCCCTCGATGGCGTGCGTAAGCAGGCCGGTGAGTTTGTCCTGAGTGATCTGTCGCAGTCGGCATCGGAGGAATCAGTGGCGAAACAGGCTGTGGATGAATTGTGTCGTCTTGCAGCAAACCGAAAATCCTGGCTGGTCTTCTGCGTCGATGTGGCACACACCGAACTGATCACCGGGCTGCTCTGTGACAAGGGCATCCACGCGAAAATGATTGTGGGTTCAACCCCAAGCGAGGAGCGGGCAGAGACGCTGGAGGCGTTCCGCGCGGGCGGGTTGCGGGCACTCGTCAATTGCCAGGTGGGGACCGAAGGCTTTGATATCCCGCGTGTGGATTGCGTGGCGATGTTCCGGCCAACCATGAGTAAATCTCTCGCCGTGCAAATGATCGGACGCGGAACTCGGCTATTTCCTGAAAAAGACAATTGCCTGGTTCTGGACATGGCCGGAAACCTGGAGCGCCATGTCCCCCTTGACGGCATCCCGCAGTACCTCAGAAGTCCAGAGCGGGCGAAGCAGGAGGAGCGCAAAGAGGCAGCCGAGCGCATCGAGCGGGAGCGCATGGCCAGACACGGCGCCCACGCCTCGACTCTGGATCCCCGCTACGCGCAAGCTGTACCCCCCAGGATGCTCAAAGTGTTAACCGTAAAGGTGAGACTATCCCCGAGCAAAAAACGCAAGGAATGCACCAATCTGCGCGTGCAGTACCTATGCATGGACGAGCACGGCCAAAAGGTCTGGGTCAATGATTGGCTCTGCCCGGAATACACCGGCTGGCCACGCAAGCAGGCGCAGGCGTGGTTTTCCCGCCGTGGTCTGCCGATGCCTCCCCATGCCGAGGCCGCGATTGGCGTGGCCAATGCGGCACCGCAGCCGCATGCCATTCTCTGTGCACGGGAGGGCGGATGGGATCGGATCAAGATGGAATATTTTGAGTAGAAAAAAAGGGGGGGGGTAATGATTGTCATAAAGTGTTCAGCCTGCGGGAAAACAAAATATTTTACGCCACAGCAGGCCGAGATGGGCGTCTGCCGCACGTGTCAGCAATCTGGCAAATGGCGACCAGGTGGGCAGGCCCCATGGCGGTACTTTTTAACCCTGATGCGGCAAATCCGGGAGGAGCAGGGGGACGAAGCATGGGAGTGGGCGCTAGGGAAATGCATCAGCCATGCAAAGTCTGCCGCGAAACACAAGCAAGGGGCTAAGCGATGAAAAAGCGGGATCCATGGGCGTATTTGATTGCATGCTCAGAGGTGCAATATTTCACCAAGATTGTCCCTCATTTCAAGGAGATATGGAGCGGAATGTCTGAGACACAAAGACAGCAGACCATGGATATCTTGTCAGCTTCCATCGAAAGCAAACTCGATGAACTGGATTCAAGACAAGAAACTTTACCGGCTATTCTGGATTATTACAGGATGCACCGGTCAGTTAAGAAAGGAGAGTAGTTATGAAATTCTCACTTGACAATCCTGATGAATACTTGTCTTGGATAGCGCGGCGGCTTGTTGAGCGGGAAATCGGTTCCCAAATTCAAAAGATCCCAGCGACGAAGGAGGAAGCGCTAAGAGCATTAGTGTCAAAACATAAAAGACTCATCGAGGCTGCCCGCATGTTAGGGATGGACACCAAGGGCATTGAGCGCCTCTATAAGGCTGAAAGGCTGGCGATTGAAAAAAAATACGATGGTAATATCTCGCTATAGTAAACCGGTCAGTCAAGAAAGAGGTCTAACATGTGGATACGCTTACGCAAGTGCTGCGCCCGCTGGTGGGCAGAGATCGAGTTGGAGTTGGGCACGTTGTTCAGCCGTTGGTTTGACCGATGAGGGATCGGAGTAGAAACGGGTGTGGCGTAATGGAAAGGAGGTGTCAATATGCCAACGCATAAATTGAGATTACTCGATTTATTCTGCGGCGCTTGAGCAGGTGGCGCTGCCATGGGTTATTGCTGGGCTGGGTTTGAGAACATTACGGGCGTGGATATCGCTCCACAACCGCGCTACCCGTTTGAATTCGTGCAGGGCGATGCGCTGGAGTTTTTGGCTGAGCATGGGAGGGGATTTGACTTCATTCACGCCAGCCCCCCTTGCCAGGGATACAGTGTCATGAGACACCTTCCCTCGCTTGCAGAAAAAGAGTATCCATTGCTCATTGACCCATTGCGTATCTTGTTGCAGGCAACGGGTAGGCATTATGTGATAGAGAATGTAATGGGAGCGAAGTTGGACGCGAATTGGTTGTGCGGGGGTATGTTTGATTTGCCGATGTACCGGCATCGTTATTTCGAATCCAATTTTCTATGGTTTGCACCTGATCACCCGCCGCATGTTCATTCAATACGCAGAGGCAGGAAATTGGGGTCGAGATCCAGGGATATTGTCCATAGTGGATACAAACCTTTGCCTAAACGCACATCGTCAAAAGACTTTGTGCATCCTGAATACTGGGAAAACAAGATGAGTCCTGGTGTTGCGGTTACGCGGATTGCGATGCAAATAGATTGGATGACAGGAGTGGAACTTTGTCAGGCCATTCCCCCAGCCTACACGCAATATGTAGGTACGCAATGGTTGAACACGCACGGAGCGCAGGACGCATGAAACGAGACAATCAAAAACCTGATGTCTGGATTGACGGCGAGGGCTGGAGGCTGGAGACAACCGAGGAATACGATACCCTCGTCACGCGCGAGGGGCTCAGTGGGATCGAATTCGAGCCTAGATTTTGGAGAATATTTTGGAGAATCGATTATCATCGGTTGCCGCACACGCGGTGCCAAAAGCAGCGACTTGAGTCAAATCACATCAAGTTGTTCTGAGGAATCGCCGAATTATTACTCGCCTCTATTGACATTTATTGTGTTCTAATGTAATCTTATGTAGTCGCACAGGGTGAGCATAAAAAGAGGGAGAAAAATCATGGAGACGTCAAATCAGACCACTGCGATGACGGTACGGTTAAAATTAGACACCCTGCTTCAGCTCCAAAAAGTAGCTGAAGAAGAGGAAAGGACTGTGGCGAGTTTGGTTCGCCTCGCCATCAAGGAACTCCTGGAGCGGAAAGAGTTGGGAGGGGTAACGCGCGAACGAATGTGCGAGAGTTGCTGCGAGGAAATCACAGCAATGGACAAGTCAACTTATATCATTCAAGGACATGAGCGCCTTTACTACCATTTGGATTGCGTTGGGGGAGTCGAAGGCTGGAACGAATTCGTGATAAGTATTGGAGAGCGAAAGAGGAGCGAAGGAAAAACAGGCTTGGAAAAGGGAGGGAAATGAGATGAAAATGATTTTTTACCATATTTTCTTTGTTATTGGTTTCACGACGTGCGTCCTTGGATATCACAAGTACTACAAGAACCAAGCACCCATTCCGACCACAACCGACATGGAAATGATGGACGGCATCCTTAACGTGATGCAGTCTCATTCAGAGGATCCGCAGACATGGAACGAGGAGTTTAAAAGTCTGATTGGAACTATATTACTTGGGAGTGGGCATTCAAGAGTGCTCTATGTCTATTGTTACAGAAACGGAGATTTTTGTAATTATACGCTGTTTGCTGAAACTTCACCGAGCCACGTTATGAAAGATGAGAGCAGGGAGGCCCTATAAATGAGAATTGTTAAGCAGTTTGAGCCCCCTGGTACGATCAGCGTCCAGATCCACATGGACGTGTTTCTATGGAGAAAACTAGAGGAGTCCTTGCTCGCTAAAGGGCAAAGCTGGAATGAGTGGATTGATGGCCAAGCGCGTGCTTGGATTCAGGACATGACCCTCGACGAGGAAGATAATCGGGGGATTGATAATCGGGGGTTTCAAGAACTTTTTGAGAGAGAAGGGACGATGTTGCGCAAAGAGAAAGAGGAAGACAGGTGTCCGCGATGTAAACAGATCATCCCAGCGCAAAGCATTGATGTGTTTTACTCCGATGGTGTCTACCACAAGCCTTGCTGGGATGAGATGATGTCAGAAAGGTTATGGGGGGAACGATGAGCAGCAATGAAACTTACGCAACCGTGTTCGTTCTGGCCTGTGCGGTGGCCGGGTATAGCATCCTACTGATGCTCAGTAGCGCTGCTATCTGGGTTCGCAGATGGCGGCAGAGAAGGAGAACGTCATGACACATAGACTCGAACTAAAAGATTACCCAACGGGATGTGTCTGCCAATTACCAGCCGATTTGGATTGCCTCTGTGGTGACGAGGAACGCCTCGTCAGGGCTCGTTTATATGATGTTGATGTTCCGCCGTTTACCCAGGCAGAGCGGGAAAACATTGCATGGGAAGCGGATTTGTTTGCCAAAGGAGAGTACAACTACCATGAGCTGCTCAAGCTCCCGGATAAAGATTTAGCTGGCATGCTAGTGGGGGCATGGGTGATCATGGCACGAAAACATGGATTGATATGAGATTAAAAGGAGTGATATGGCTACCCCACCGGAAACCACTCTACCCCCATGGGTAGAGACCATTCGTGCCCTGAATCGGCCATTTATTACCACGGTATTGACGATTGGCGTGGTGACCCTCTCGATTCAGGGCGCCATGCCCTACGAGTTTGTTGCAGGGGCCTTCACCACGATCATCGGGCATGTCTTTGGCGAGAGAGCTGCCCTCAAGCAGCCACAACAGCGGTAAAGGAGTGGGATATGGACGACGAACAGTATGATTATTTCGTCGATGCGATCAGACAAGCCCTGAATGCTATGCCGGATGATAGCGAATTTGACATTGAGGCGTTTCTAGAAGCCGTGTCATTTATGATGATTTGGATAGTCTTGTGCACCGATAATCCGATAGCCACGCTAGAGCGATACTTTGCTGGCATGTGCAAATATATCGCGGTACAGGAGTTAGCATGAGTTGCCAGGACTGTGGGAAGATCACCAATGGAATACGTGTCTATCAACCGAAGCCGAACGAGGAATATATATTGTGCGTGGAATGCTGTGAGAAAAGGATGCAGTTACACATGGCATCTCTCGATTTGGTCATTGCCGCCATCAAGGTGGCAAGGGGGCGGGCTGAGTTGGAGAGGGCCGCTCTGGAAGGCGCGTAGGTGAGACATGAATACAAACATGAGTGGGCTAATCGCAGGGGGATTGATTGTAGGGATACTTTACTCTCTCTATGTGATCTTCAACTTCTGAGCCAACAAGGCAGCAGAAAGAATACCATTGCCTGCTGCCTTGTTGCGTAGTGTTATGCTTTTTTCCCCTTCCACAATTCCAGCAATTCTAGGAACATCCTCCCGAAAGCCTTGTCCGTCTCAGAACCCTTCTCCAGGATGTAGATGGCTTCCGTTATCTTCTTTTCCACCAACGCTGTGCTATATCCCTCACTCATGTCAACCCTCTTATTTTGCCCATGGCGAAGAAACATCGCTTGGGCATGTCCATATAGTTGTGCCAGCCATATCGTCATCTACTGAAGGACAGTTTGTTCCCTCTGACATTGAACCCAATGGACATTCCCATGTCATTAATCCATCGCTTCGCCTCCAGTTTTCGCAATCCTGTTCAGGAGGACGGTCTGGCGTTTTCTCCTTTTCATTGCCGGTCAATCCCTTCGTCATGAAGGAATTCATGACTTCCACCAATGCCTCTTCACGGCAATGCTCTGCGGCGTCCACGGCCAAGTCGAGAACTGCTCTAAGTTGAAAATTTTGAGGGCGTTCGTCTTTAGAGAGTTTCCGGATCTTGGCGACGAACGCTTCGTCAAAGTCACAAGGGTATCGCCCCATGTGGGCGTTGGCATTAACGGACATCGCCAAAAGGGCGAGCGAACCCAAGACGAGGGGTTTGAACATAGTTTCTTCCTTATTTGCCGCTGTATTCCAGAAGCTTTGCCACCACTTCCCGCTTCCACATTTCCAAATTTCCAAGAACTCAACTTGTTTGCCAATTCTATCCTCCTCGCCCTGGAAGAGGCTCTGAATTGTAGCGGCAACAACCAAGGCGAGAGCATTTATAAAAGCGCTGGTGTGAAGATCTTGTCCTTCTGGTATGTTTTGCAGGACACCTACCAAAGCGTTTACAAAGTAATCATACTGATCGGTTAAAATGCCATTTTCCCCATTCTTACCTCCCTTGCTCCACAGTTTGTTCAATTTCTTCCAGCGTGCTGCTTTCCAGCAGCGGCTGGTGCTCGGGGAACCATCCCGCAAAATGCCTGCCAACCGCCACGAGCAAGATGATGCTACCCAGAAGATAAGCCATGACCCAGAAGATGAGCCATGGCCACAGAATGAAGGCACAGACTATGGGCAGACCCAGCCAAATGAGATAGATCATACGCCCTCCTCGAATGACGCACTCAGCAACTTTATCATTTGCACATACATCTGACCTCTTGCTGCATCAGGATAGTCAGAAGAGCCCCAGTGAGCCAGGGCTTCCTCGAAGCTGAAGTCCCTGCATCCTGCCTTTACTCGCGGTTTCCCCTGACACTTCCACACAACCAAGGTGTAGTTGCGAGGATCGAATTGCGCGATCAGAACCCCTATTGTTCCACAGAAGGCAACCCCACTGAGCTTCGCCCAACTGAGGTCCGCCCCACTGAGGTCCGCCCCACTGAGGTCCGCCCAACTGAGCCACGCCCCTCTGAGGTCCGCCCCACTGAGGTCCGCCCAACTGAGCTTCGCCCCTCTGAGGTCCGCCCAACTGAGCTTCGCCCCTCTGAGGTCCGCCCAACTGAGCTTCGCCCCTCTGAGGTCCGCCCCACGGAGGTCCGCCCCACTGAGATTGATATCGCTATCTGGTTGCTCCTCTCTCCATTGGTTAAAATTTTTGATATTTGTTAACAACTCAACGATCTTTTCTTGATTCATTGTTTCCCTCCATATGGCATTAAATCTTGCATGCCTCGCATACCGCCTGGCCAAACTGCACATCGGTAGCGAGCTCTCCGCATTCGGCGCAGTCCTCCAGCCCTTCCCTAATGCGGAGGAGAAGTTGCTCCCATGGCTCATCCCATCTCCACTCAACTTCGGCGTGCTCATTCTCGTTGTATTCGGGTAGGTCTCTGAATAGGTCTTTGAAATTCATAGATTAACCCTTTCGCCCGCACATGTGGTGTTATCGTAACGCCTCGAACCGCTCCCGTTCCCGCTCGTTGAGGCGTCGCCTCAACGATGCTTCGTTGCAGACCATGCCCGTCTCCACCTTCTCCGTCTCTCCCAGGGCAACATACACCAGGTCAAATGCTAGCGGATAGGTTATCGCCAGATTGCGGTAGTCTACCGCTTTTCCCTGCCTAATGTGGTTGAGTGTTACCGCTGCAATGTTTTGCTGCAACGCCGTCATGTCTGCCGGCGCGTGATAGGCATTGCGCCGTTTGTGCGTGTTCCGTTTCCGGTTGTGAGTCGCGGGCTGCTGTGCTAACATGATCTTCTCCTTCGTGATTGGGCTGGCAGGCTTGCCGTCACCATAACTGCTTAGCCTGCCAGCCTCTCTTCTTTATGCGGGCCGTATCTCTGTACGAATTAATCCAAATGCAATTCATCTATCCATGCTTCAAATTGATTGAGAGCTTCCGACTCCAACTGAAAAAGAGTGGTCTGATTATAGAGATAGTCTCTGATGATAAAAAACCCTGTTTCAGTATCGTGATAGAGTTCTAATGCGCCATTCCGGGAAGCATCGACTAGTTCAATTGCGTATGCCATGATGATCTCCTTCTGTGCGGGCCGTAGCCCGCTGTGTGTCAGAATGCGGGGGTAGCGTGCTTCATCCGCCACCAATCACCATTCTCGTCAAGATGTGTCGCCCAAGGGGCAGCAGCGCGGAGCGCTTCCGTGCGTTCCTCCGTTTCGGGCGCCACCCAATGAGGAACGTCATTTGGGTACTCATTGGTCTTTGCGTAGACAAAACCCAAGCCTTTCAAATCCTCTTTCACGGGATAGGTATTTCCCGTGACCACATAATTGGGCCTTCCTGTCTTGAGATCAAAGACCAGGTCAATTTCGATTCCTGTGTATTTCATGACTCTCTCCTTATATATAGTGTTTCGCCTCCCAGGCTCGTCAGCACGCTCTTGCGTGGACACTATGTATCGGTTGCCATCCGGGCCTCCCCTGCGCCGCCTTGCCAAGGCTAACGGTGGCTGAGATTTAGGCTCTCGTGGACCTCTGTATGTCTCCCTGGCTGGGAGGAGCGGTTGGTTTGGTTGGTGGGTTTCTCGCCAGCTCCTCTACCCTTTTTGCTGGCCTCCCGTCCGCTCTTTGTTCCTAACTTCTGACATAACTATACTATGTTAAAACATGCTTGTCAATGGATAAATGTAAAAATCTTGCATATTTTTTAACATTGTGTTATTTTTACAAATAGGAGGTGAGCAAAAATGACTGTTGCCGAAAGTTTACTAAATAAAATCAATGAGTTAGGCATATCCAAGGCGCAGGCCGCGCGTGAAGCAGGGCTGGAATACCAAGAGCTGCTGAATTTGGCGAGCGGAAAATTCTTGAATCCGCGCCGTCATACTTTGGCAAAACTACACTACCGGCTTGGCATTCCAGTAGACGAGTTATTGGGAGGAAAAGAGGAATGGATCGCCGGGATGAGTGAGAAGAATACACTATGAGCATTGTGTTGCCCTTTCTGATCGGATTCGCAGCGGGCATACTGACCCTTGTGGCCGCACTTTTCGTTTTGGGAGCCTGGAAGGAAAAATTACATGCACCCATTACCTTACGATGCCTTGTTTTTTGATGCCGATGGAACTTTGCGGGAATGTACAGTCCCTGGTCAGCCATGCCCCAATAAAACAGGAGAATGGAGATTAAAGGAGAATGTGAGAGAAACATTGGCGCTCTATGATTGGGACAAGGTAGGGCTGTCCGTCATCTCTAACCAGGGGGGAGTCGGACTAGGATACCTGACAGAAGTGATGGCTTATCAACTTATTGCTGACATGGTTATTGAGGCAACTGGCAGGTTCCCACGTGAGCTCAGCCTATTCATTTGCACTCATGCCCCTGCTGAGGAATGTGAATGCCGCAAACCCAAGCCTAAGATGCTCCTGGATGCCGAAATGTTTTGGCATTCACGTGGAGTCCTGCATGCTCCGCACACCTGTCTCTATGTAGGAGACTGGAAAACAGATCAGGAGGCAGCAGAGGCTGCGGATATCGATTTCATGTGGGCAAAGGATTTTTTTGGATGGGCAGAAGAATAGAAAGGAAACAATCATGACTCTAGATGACGCGCAAAAGATTTGTAAAATTATGTCTCAGCATGTACATGAGTCTCCAGTGCAGCCTGACGAATGGCTGGAGGACATGGGAGAAACCTTTCCGGAATTCGCCTGGTTTAGCTGGTGGCCTGACTTCCCCTATTTTTACTGTGCTGAGAAGAGGAATGAGCACTCATGAGCAAAAACCACGAACCTGAATCGCAAACACAGACTGAGACGGAACTTCGCTTTCGAGTTACAACTGAGGCGATGCGGCCAGTGAATCCAGATGCCGTATGTTTTTATTGTGAGGCCCCAGTTGGCACATTCCATGACAACCATACTTGCGCCTTAGTCAACAAGACGATTAAGATCCGAATGATCGTTGAGTACGATGTGAATGTGCCTTTCAATTGGACCGAGGACCAAATTTTATTCTACCGCCATCATAGTGCATGGTGCTCTGATAATGCAATCGACGAGCTAAACCAATTAATTACGGATGGCGACTGCCTATGTCCGATTACTCGATTTGAATATGTAGGGGACGTTAGTGGTCCTTTCTTGGAGGAAAGATGATGACACTTGAAGACGCGCACAAAATCTGTTCGGTTATAGGCGATTTTTTGCCTGATAGCGATATGGACCCAGATGATTGGGTCAGGCTCATGAACACAGAATTTCCGGAGTTTAAATGGGCCGTCCAATGGCCACTCAGATTGAGCCTTCGATGTGTGGAACTCCCCACCTTCATTGTCAAGGAGGATGATGAATGAAACAGGAACAAAGCCACTACGCATCGGTTGGTAAGGACCCTGCATTCTTTAAGTGGCAGAACGCCTTGCGGGAACTGAGATCATTGGATGAATTGATTAGTTCGGTGAGGCACCGAATTGATGCCATTGACTCATTTCCCAGTAGTGAGCAGGACGCGGAGTTGGGCCGCATCCTTGCTACGATGTCGATGAACTGCCAATTAATGAAGGGTCAGTTGAAAAACATTTACGAAATTGAGGAGGAAAGATGAAAATCATAACTGGACTCATACTGCTGACAACTCTTGTCTTTGCATGGATTGAGTTGGGCCTCATGCAATATCGGGCAGAGGCAAAAATCGAGATCCCAGATGCCGTCACCGTCATGGAGAAAGGAGACAAGGTCTACAGATTTGAGGTGGTCCCGACTCAAGGGCACGGACGCCGAATTTGGTGCGAGGGCCTCGCGCTTGGCCCCAAATGGGGTCCGTTAGAGGGGTTGCCTCGCAGTTCTCGCTCCGTGGTATTTCCACAGACTCATTCTGGCAATATCACCATTACGATTAGCCACGATGGATAATATGAAGACGAGGGACTGACAGATGATTCGATTGATGAGCATTTTTGTGATGTGTCTGGCCTTGGTAGCTTCGGCTCATGCGGCGACTTACTATGTGGCCACAACCGGAGATGACGCCAACCCAGGCACGCAGGAGGAGCCCTGGAGCACCGTCCAAAAGGCTGCCAACACCATGGTGGCTGGAGATAGCGTCATCGTAGCGGCTGGCACGTACACGGAAGCGGTAGATATCACGGTGTCGGGGAGCAGCGGTAGCGTCATTACGTTTGATGGTACGACAGGAGCGGTCATGGAAAGCCCAGACCCAGGGGCGAGCCTCGAAGCATTTGATGTCAAGGCAGGCGTTGCCTATATACACATTGTCGGCTTCGAGCTACGCGGCGGGTATGACGAGACGATCTTTGTACGGGCAGGTGCACATGACGTGCTCATTAAGGATTGCAACATCCATGATAACAAAACGGGTATCCTGTTCGGCGGAAGCTTCGATAGCGTCGTAGATGGGTGCATGATCCACGATAACAGCCAGAACGGTGTATCTTTCACAAGTGGCACTCATGATATCGTGGTGAAGGAAACGGACAGCTACAGCAACGATGACGGGCTGGGATGCAGCGGGGATGCTGATGGATTTTCGGCTACGGCGGGGACCTCGGACCTCACGTTTATTGATGTGAAAGCGTACAACAACGGGGAGGATGGCTTTGACCTGAAAGCTAACAACGCCTCACTGGACCGTACTGAGTCCTACGGCAACTGCCGGGGTACCCGGTTCTGGGAGAATGGGACTCTCACAAACTCCCTCGTGCACGGCAACACAAACGTCGGTATAACCCTGACGAATTTGTCGGGCAACGATAACACCATCACTCTGCACCACAACACGATTGATGAGAGCGTGCGGGGCATTCTGGCTAACGCCAATGATCCGTATACCGTAATGATGCAGAACAACATCGTCACGGGAACAAAACCTTTGGAGGCACCTACCTGCGTGACCCTGGAGGAGGATTACAATCTCTATTTCCGCACGCCTACGACAGCCGACCACATCATCATTCAAACTGGATGCTCAACCACCACGACGACTACCCGCTATGACGGAAACGACATCGAGGATGGCACATGGGAATCGGCAGGAGGGGGCACAAATAGCCGGGCCGTGGATCCTGAATACCTCGACGCGGGTAATAACGATTTTCGGCTCGGTTCGGCGAGCCCCGCCATTGATGCGGGACTGCTTATTGCTGTTCCATGGTTTGATTTTACCGGCACGGCCAGGCCGCAGGGTGCCGAGGTCGACATGGGTGCTTACGAGCGCACCTCAGACGTCTGTGCGCTGGATGTGGACGGCAACGATACGGTGGATGTAGCGACTGACGTGGTCTATATTTCACGGACGCTGCTGGGCCTCTCAGCCGTGCCGCCATCGTTCCGGATCATCGACCCCACGATACCCGCCGATGAGATCATTGAGGCGTTCATCAACGATCACCTCCTTGAGTACAACGTGGATAAACACGATGTACTCAACGTGGCCACGGATGTGGTCTACATCTCACGGACACTCCTTGGGCTGGCTCCAGTCCCGCCGTCATTTAGGGATATCGACCCGAACATACCCCCGGACGATGTCATTGAGGCATATGTGAACGGCGCAGAGTCGGGGTGTCCATAGGTTGTTCCAAATTAATCACCTATTCTGGGATTGGGATGCGAAAATTGTTTATAACCCCGACTAAATCTCATTGATCTCCAACGATACCGAGTGCCTGCCGTAGGGCGCCTGCTCCTTCACTGGTCGGCGGGGGAAATCCAAGAACCCATAATTGATGAGATTATGCTCATTCCCAGTCTCTTCCGGTTCCCGCCATAGCACTACTGGCGTGGATTTCCCGTAGGTCCGGAATAGATTTCTAAAAAACATCGTGTCCATTTCGGGTAGGAATTCCCATTGGAACCCCTGCCCACCCTTTCGCACCCTGCGCCGTACTCTGGTCTCCCCGTTGGACAACCGAATCGGAATACTCAAATCCTCGTGCCCGTCATCTGCTCCCAGATTTGCATGCAAAGATGGCGTAAATCGGTTGCCGACGTAAGCGATCCCTGCGGTGAAAAAGCCGTCAGGGTTGGCCCCGTCCACCACTTCGATCCCGATATATTGATACGTTTGCGTGCTCGATGCCTGGTGTAAGGCAAACCAACTGATAAACTCCCCGTTGGCGGGCATTCTCAGCGTGGCTGCGCCTGGGTCATAAGCCGGGCTTGTGAACAAGACACCTGAGTTGTTATCGGACGTGATCCGCAAGGTTGCTGCGGCTGTGGCATTGGTGTAACCCAGAAAAAGAGTGTCCCATGGTTTGGGAGATCCCGTGTCCAATATGGCTTGCATGGCGGTCAGATCATTGGTTTTCCAACGCCTCGACGGGCTGTAATTCAGCATGGCGCTAGCACGAGCCCGAATGTCGGAAACCTCATTTGTTGAGGTCGCAATCGCGTCCAGAGACCAACTGTTAAGCAAAATGTGTGCTTTGGCCATCTCAACACCTAAATCTTATGCTTGTAATGTTTTCGGTTGTCGAAGTAGGGCTGATTTCGGTGATGCCGATGATCACGCAGACCCTTGGCGTCTGGAACCGAAACCGTGGGAACTGAAACATAAACGTATCGCCAATCCGAAATTCCCACGAGTGGTCAAGCACAATCATCGAGTAGACGTCCCGGAATGCCTGCTCCTGGTGCCGAATCAGATCACCCACGTAACGCCCATCTGCCTCTTGCAGGTAATTGGTGTTGATCGTTTTCGTCTTGGCGCTTCTGAATCTGTCATTGATGGCAGCCACGTATGGGCCAAGAACCCGGTAACGATACTCCTGCGCACTCAATGTTTTCGCGATGGGATCGGCTGCGCCCAAAAAGTCAGATTCGGTGAGCACCGTATTCGCATGGCTGTGCCCGACCCGGTGCTGACTGCCTGGCTTGGGCGGAGGCTGCCTTTGTAAGCTATTGTCCTGGATATCGTCATCAGTGAGTGTCATCACAGGCGCTTCACGCGCCAAGGTCCTCATGAAAATGCGATTGAGCCGGTTGATTCCGATGACGCCAACAGGAGATACCAGTTCGGTAATGACGTCCCCGATGGTGCGTTCTTCCGTGATGTAAATACCGGCCTTGCCGGGATAAAATGCTTTGTGAGTGTTAAATGAGTCCAAGTCCAAATCGGTATCCGGCAGACGCTGCTCAACAATCCACCGGCAAATGTCGCTGACCGTTTCCTGTCCCGCTATTCCCGATTCGCCCCTTGTGGTAAATGCCATCACCCTGCCACCGGGCGGTGCAGCGAGCCGAAAAACACCCCTTGACCGGTCAGAGAGTACTGCGCCGTCGTCAATCTCTTGCTGTGTAGGCACCCAGTCCAAAATGTCACCAGGGAAGGAGGTTCCGCCGAGCAAAAAAACTCCTCCCTGTGCAATGGCGGTCATGTCCCTCATATCGCCGTCATGCACCTGATACAGCAAGAGACTGCGGTCAATCAGTTTCGGTTCCACGGCAATCGGAAAGCCTAAACACAACGGTTTGGGTTGGCCCTCAACTTCGCTGTCCCCATCCAATCCACCTGTGCCGCCATAATGATTCGGCTGAATGGATTGTTTGAATCCAATGCCGGCATCTCGAATCCGCAACGAGATAAAATCTTCGTCCCATGACGCGGACTCGATCTCGCCCCGAACGGCAAATGGATAAATGGCCGGTTCCGCATCGGTGGAGCCAATCCTGACCGTAAATGGTCTCGAATCCCAATCCTGGTCAGCGAGAAAATCGAGCTCGCCGTCATGAATTGAGATTTTGATAACCCCTATTGTTGGCTCAACCAATCCGCCGAATCCAATTTCTGTAAGGGGCGCCTGCGTCTCGACGTCTCCCATCTCGATGAAATCGGAAATGTAAGTACGCCCGTTGTAAAACGCCCAGGGATGCCCGTTCGAGATGGTAATACTTTGCGCCCTCTCCAGTTCGTCCCGATCAAGGGTAACGCTAATGACATTGCTGGAATTGACCGTTAGCCGGTAGATGCTATGCCCGTCCTCCCCGATCATTTCGATATAAGGGCCAACATCCCAGGCAAACTCAGTGCCCAAGACAGGCTCGGACCCAGACGCAGTCAGTACCGGCGTTTCGTCAAATGTTGATGTGATATACCGGGCATCCCCATTCTCATCTTCCATGATGAGATAAGTAGGGGCTGGTGCTCCACCGATATCCAACCACCGAATACCCGTTGGACTAGGAGGGGGAGGTGGCGATGGTGTGAAAAGATTGGCATCGATATACCCAGCCAATAAGCCAACATCATCGACATAGTAATAAGCCAATTCGATTGCAAACGCAGCAGGGCTGACCCGCGAGAACACCAGACGAGTCGCTTGCAGAACCGGATCGATCTCCATCAAGATCGCTTGACGCTGATCGGCCAATGGGTTGCGGAAATCAAATTCCGGATCCCCAAACACATTGTGCAGAAAAATGTCTTCGGAGAATGGGTTGATTGCCATTACACCACCTGCCTACCCAACAAATTCTCCAGCAGATTCTGAATCCGCTGGCTGCGTTGGTCCTGCTGCACGCCCAGCCTGATCAACGCATCAATCCCCTCGGCTGTATCTTCGCCAAACCCCTCGACCCGGAGCAGCGACCGTAGTGAACTTTCGCCTAACAACAACTGCCTCTCTTCGCGGGCTGCCTGAGCCTCAAGGCGGCGGCGTTCGTTTTCCACCGCTTGTTGTTGCTGATCCCTGACACCGATCAAGGCAGCCTCGATGCGGTTTTCAATGTCAAAGAATCCGGCGCCGCTGCCGAATTCCCCGCGCCCAATCGTCCGAAACTGGGTAGCTGCGGCGAGAATATCTTGTATCTGGCCACTGGCAATTGCAGACTGAAACTGTTCCTCAGCCGCACTAAGCCGGACTCTACCCGGCTGCTCTGGCGCAGTCCGAAAACTCCCCAGCAGCCGGTCAATCGACTCGATACCCTGGATCTGGCTGGCGAGTTGCCGGTCGATATCTTCGACCAGGCGTTCTCTGATGACTTTGGCCTGCGCGGCATAGGAGTCTTCGAGATCGTGAGTTGAGAATCCCAGGAGTTTCGCTGCATCTGCCAAATTCAGAAACGTCTCGGTAAGATCGAACAACTCCTGACCCGCAGCAGATAATGGATTGCCGGCGCCGATAAAGGCATCGAACGCATCGGCAACATCTTGGATTGGAGTGCGAGGACCACCCGAAATCAGTGAGAGCGCCTCGACTGCGGCCTGGTTGGCCAGAGCCAACTGCTCAATGACCGAAAAATTCTTTGGAGAGATAAAGCCGTCAATCAATAACTGCCGAAACGTATCAATCTGCTCCGCAACGGCTCTGCGGCTGGCCTCCAACGGGTCTTTTAGGTCGGCGACTGCGTTGACCAGGCTTGCTCTTGCGGTCTGCCGAATGCGCTCCTGGCTGTTCGCAAAAGCAGTCAGTAAGTCGCCCGTCCCCCGGTTTAGGGCCACGGCTTCATTACGCAAATCCCGGAAGGTGACTTTCAATGCTTCAAACTCTACCTTCAGCGGTGACACATCGCGAGACGATAAAATAAATGACTGAAAACTGCGCTCAGCCGCTTGCCTTTGTGCCCTGGCTTGATCACGCGCTGCCTGCCTCTGCTGTATTTCCGCCTGCCTCCGGGCTAGCTCTGCCTGTCTCTGTTGAGCTTCCGCTTGTCTCTGTGCACGTGCCTGAGCCCTTGCTGCATCATTGATAGCGCGGTTGCGGATTTCAAATGCGGCGTCGAGGTCCGCTGTACTCCGTCCCAACAAAATGGCAGCTTCGCGGAGCCGAAGAAACTCAGCCCGCAGAGCCTCATATTCTCGGCGAGCCGGGCTGATGTCTCGTGCAGAATCCGTAAAAGCGGTAAAAAACGATTCGATTTCAGCCAAAGGACTTCTGTCCAGCGTCCCCTGGATCACATTTAAGACGCGGTCAAATAACGAGGCGCTCTGGGCATCTATCCCCGCGTTGGCATCGGCTAACTGCTGAGCGAGTTGCTTGCGCTCCAATACATGCAGCCGCTCGATCCGGGTGAGATTGACGTTTGCGTCCCGCGCCTCCTCGATCTCAACACGTTGCCTCTCACGAAGTGCGGCGCGGGCAGCCTCTGCGGGATCTTCGATTTCCAGGATGCGCTGCTCCACGTTCTTGTCAATCGCCTCACCGATCTGGGCAATTTGCCGCGCGAGTTCTCCACTGAGTGCCCCGGTCGCAATGCCGAATTCTTCCGCGCGGGTAATCATGGCGCCGAATTCGTCTTTGAGACGTGCAATAGCCTCCGCCGACTGGGTCTGTGGTCCCTGCTCAATCTCGTCGATCGTGCGCAAGATGGCCAAGGCGTCATTCACCCGCCGTTGGAGTGCCTGGACCCCCGCTGCCGATTGGTCGCCCTCTGTGGTGGGGACTACGGTTGCGGCCACGTCTCCGCCCGCGAGCGCGCCGACGATGCTGCGCAGGCGCTGCACGATGACTTCCGAGAGCGCTTGGTCAGTCTCCGCGTTCGCTTCGCCAACGATGACCGCGTTGACGGGGTTTTGGAGGCTGGCCGCAACAATCTGCCGTTGACGTTCTGTGATCGCCGATGAAATCGTGCTGTCCAATTCTGCGATGATGCCGGCGACTTCGCCAGCATTTGCACGTTTTGATTGTTGGTCGATAAGGCTAACAAAACCAAAGGCGCCCCGAACAAGGGCGTCGTCGGAGGGTCTCGCTGCGGGAGGTGCTGCGGTGGTCTGTACGGCGAATCTGCTTTGTCTAGGGCCACCACTCAGCACGCCAATCAGATCTTGCAAGCCCTGTACAGGATCAATGATCCCTGATGCCACACGCCCACCAACACCCCCGCCAAAAAGATCGATCACAGTTGACCGCACCAGATCAAAGAAGCCCGACGCTGCAAGTCCTCCAATCGCCGCGCCGCCTGCTGCACCTACTGGTCCACCACCTGCCTGGAATCCCAGCGTGCCGCCCGTGATTGCTCCCGAGATGATATTGCTTGCAACGGCAGGAATTTCCTGCCCCCTGAGCAGATTAGAGGCAAGGAGAATGCCACCCAACGCCAGAGCAGCGTTGCGGCTTGACTTGGCCGCACTGTCCAGCTCTTCTTTGGTTTTTTTGATTTCATTGTTAACATCAGAAACCGCAAGCCCAAGAGATTCGCGCAAGGAATTGGCCAGGTTCTCAACCGCAGGCTGAATAAACAATGCAGTGGTGATTTCAGCCGCCGCCCGATTGAAAATATTTACCATTTCATCGGCGATATCGCCAACGTCATCCAATTGCCCAGAGAGCGCATCTGCAATCGAGTTAGCAATCGCGTCCTGAATATTCTGTGAAGCACGGATAAAGGGGCGGGCCATCGCGTCGGCTGATTTTTTGGCTTCCTCAATCGTCTTCTTCGTTCGGGCATCAATCAGCCGAAACTGGATTCGAGTCAGTTCCTTTTCCGCTTGTTCGATGATCCGCAAGCGATCCGCCTGGAGTTGTTCTTCTCTGGCAATTTCAGACTCGGACCGTCCATCAGTACCAGCCGCGAGCAGGTTTTGCCTGAGTTCAATCAGTTTGCGCTGCGCATTGATAAATTCCCGTAACTCAATTTCCCCCAGATCACGGAATTTTGCAGTGGCTCGGCGAATCTCTAAGTCTGCTTGCTCTTCGTTCGCTTTTGCCCGTATCTCGCCAACGCGCTTTAGGCGCTCTTTTTCCAGTTTCTCCTGGTCCGCAATCGCCTTTTTGAATATATCTATCCGAGTTCTTGCATCTTCCTCAGCTTGTTTCTCTAGTTCTTTTCCTGCTCCAGCGTTTTTGACACTATCCTTAATGAATGTAGCAAGCTCTTCATATTCTTTCTTTACACGATCCGTGCTAGATTCTATTGCTTCTTCAAAATCGTCCGTTATGAATGTCGAACTTTTGCCAAGGTTCCGAAATACGTCATTTAATTCTTCATTCCGCCCTATAATATCATCTATAACATTATTTACATTTTTTAATTGTTGTAGAAACCCGGCTCCTGCATTCTCTTGCTCTCGGCTGATGCCAACTACAAGCTGTGAAAATGCCTCGGCTGCTTTTCGGGATAACCCTAAGTTTTCGACAAAGTTGGGAATAATTCGAGATTGAAGTTGCTCAAGAAATGGCCTTAAATTCAAAAGCTGAAGCGAGTTCTGAAGTTTGGTGACAGCAGCACTGGCCGTGTCAAGTAGGGGGATGATGCCCGTACCAAGGCTTACGAGTTGGTCAACAAAATCGGTGACGTTCTGAACGGCTTGGGGTGACGCGAGTTGCGAGACCGAAGCCGTTAAATTCCGGATCGACTCGTTGAGCCGCGTTGAGGCGAGTGCGCCTACGCCAAATTGACCGGAGGTTTCTTTGAGCACGCTGATCAGTGCTGAAAAGGCAATAGGCGTAGTTTGTGATGCTTCTTGCGCGACATCCGCAAATCGATCCCGCAGCCTTCGAAAGACCAGCACAAGCGCTTCGGCTGGAACAAGTCCTTTTTCGAGACTCTTGCGCAATTCCGTGCCTGTTTGCCCTGTTGCGGCGGCAAGTTCGCGTAGAATGGGGATCCCCGCTTCTCGAAATTGATTTAGTTCCTCCGTTTTAATGGTACTGCCAGCTAGCACCTGGTTCGTCGCAACGAGAGCCCTTTTATATTGCTCCTGGTCAAGACCAAGTGCGCTTATGGTCTCTCCAAGCCCGGTAAAAATATCACGAGTGAATTGCCCTTCAAGCCTAGTGTCTCTTGTGCTTTCCGTCATCTGCCCAAATGCGCGGGCACCGCTGATAATGTCTGTGCCAAGCCGTAGGGATTGCTGGCGCACAAATTGATAGGCTTCACCGGCAGCTTGGACGCTGCCGGTGGTGGCTCGCAGCGTCCGGTCAACCGAGATGAGTTGTGTGCCCAGTGTCAGGCTATCTCTGACAACCTTTCCCAGGCCAAGGCCAATCAGGACATTGCGCAGTTGGCCAAAGCTTGACGCCATGGATCGCGTACTGGTAGCAACTCGCCTGTTCGATTGGTCCAGATTGTCGAGGGATCGACTTGCCCGTTGCCCAAAATCTTGAGCCACGCGCGTGGCTTCCTGGAGGTCGCGGCGAAACCCTGAGATGTCGGCTCGAAGGGAAGCAATCAGGGCTTGTTGGGTTTCAGCCATCGGCCACCTTGACATGTACGCCTATTGGGCGTATAATAAAGGTTGGAGGTTAAAATATGAAGAAGGTCAATATCTGGCTGACTGAAGATCAGCTTTACATGCTGGACTGTATCGTTCAGTCCAGCCGGTTCAGGCGATCTGAACTCATTCGCCAGGCGATAGATGCCTGGTTCGAGGAAAAGGAGAAACACAATGAAGACGACACCCAACTACGAAGAAACAAGCTACGCAGGATTTGAACCGACAAATTCAATTGGATGTGCCTCACCCGTTGACGTCGTTATAAAAGACATCCGCATGAAACCAAGAGCGATGATTTCGCTCATGGTGCAGATCGCTCTCTGCTCTATTCCGGCTGCTGTGATCCTGATCGCCATTGCCCTATTCTTATGGCTCGGCGTTCTGGACATGCTAAAGGGGTAATGCCTTCAAATTTTCTTCATGCCAAAAGAAAAGCGCTTTTCTTTTGGTGTATTCCAATAGTTTTCTTTCTGCCTGTACAGGTTGTACCATTCGATATGTAGAGTCCTTGACTCTTCACTGCGTCCTTCTAGCCATTCATCGAATGATTTGTGGAGCATGGTGATGACAAACGTCATCTCGGCAAAAAGAGGGGTATCCCGCTCCAGCGGGTGCCCTTGCCATCCAAAGTTGGCCGAACTCGGAGACTGATCCTTGTGAAGATTCGACCATGGCGCACCGAGTGCAGCTAGAACTTTCCCCGGAAATCCTCCGCTTTCCGTGTCTCTGTTTCGATGGAGAGTTCATCTATCTTTTTCCCGATCTCTCTCAATTGTTCGCTGTCGAATTTCAATGCTCTCAAGGATGCGATGGCCGCTTCGCGATTCCGGCATGCGGGATCATTACTGTCCCACACGACTTCGTCAGTTTCAGTTGATTCAATCTCACCCAGAAAAGCGGTGAGCAGCTTGTCATAAAGCATGTTCGTCATCTGAATTGCATTCGCCTTGATAAATTCCATAAATTCAGGCGATTCCTCGTCTCTCACATACTGTTGTGTATGTTCATCCCAAAGCCTTGGGACGTTCACTTGCTCAACGAGATTGCGTTTCAAAATCTCGTTGTTTTCTTCGCTCGTTAAGGAGCGGACATCAATTTTGCAAGCCTGCCATTCGCCCCCTTGTCTAAATACGATTTCGATCGTGTCACGGCTAGAAAAATCCTGAACTTTAGGATTCAATCGAATGCGTTGCTTCACTTCCTGCCCGTAGACCTGCCGGGCGAGGAGCTGATCGGGTGTGTCATTCCGCATGCGCGGGAGGGCCTCTTCAGGGCTTATCACGCTATTCGTCGGTTCTGCGATCTTAACCATCTCGGTTCCTTTCAATGAAACGTTTATGTGCTTTCGACGGCGGTTGCATCATACTGCGTGATCGTCGCATCGACGGCACCCCAGCACTCCACATTGGCCTCGATAAAGACCTCGTCCTGCTCTACCACTTGTGAAAGTTCTCCTCCAAATGTACAGCCCTTGAGTTCAGCCGCAAAAACAACGCCTGCGGGTGCATTGAGGGGGACATCGTTCACGAAAACGAAATTGAAGACTCCAGCCAGCTTAACCTGATCGGCTGGCAATTGCCCCAGGATCCCAGCTCCTTGCGAGGGGATCCGGTTGCCGATATTGGCAGCGGCCACTGGGGTCCATGTGTCTCCAAACACATCCCATGGAGAGAGATTAAGCGGATTTCCAATGGCGTGAATTAACCCAAGGCGTTCTGATTGCAATCCAAATCGCAATGTAAAGGTAATCGGCTCGAAAATACGGACCTCATTCGTGATTAATTGAACGACATTGCCAGCCTCTGCCCGTTCCCCTCCTAATTTTGTCCGGTTTTCTGGACGCGGAGGAGCAAGAGAAATGGTAGGGGGATCCAGCAGAGTCAGCCGCACGTAGAATGGAGGGGTGGAACCGTCCTGTATACGCGCTGAAAAATGGCTTTGTTGATTTTCAGACGCCATTGGTTACTCCTAGTCAATTGTCTCCGCCACATGTCGCATTGTGGCAGATAGGTTTTTCTGTGTGATCCCCAACCCTGACTGAGGGGACAGGTTCGTTAGCACTGGAGGCCGTAAACTGAGTAACGCAGACAGGACCGGATTCCCTGCGGTATTATAATCACGGATCGGTATATAGGCATCGGGTGGCTCAAAGAACGCTTTGATATTCGTCATAACGGTCCACAGCGAATAGATGGTGGCATTCCCGCTCTTGCGGGCATCGTTTTTCTCGAAGCCATTGATATTGACGATGACTTCAGCGAGATACCCATGGCGACCTGAACCCGTTAGCCGTACGCCGCTCTGTGGACTCCCCTCAATTACCGATACCTCAACCCACTGCGGAGGCTTGGTTTCCAAGTCTAACGGCTCTGCCAGATCGTAATAAACCGTCAAGCCTAGCCCGGTTGCTAGATTTGTATCGACATAGGCATATATCGATTGAACGATATTGTCAGTTCGTGACTCAGCCGCAATCGTCGGCATCAGAGCACCCTTGATAAAGCTAGGCGTACATTAACATTTGCAGCCGATATCGCACGGCGCACAGGCGCATGGGCCACCTGTGACGGAAAAATCCCCCCTGCGACAGGAATGCCTCCCGGAAGTGTGGTAGCCGTAATCAGCACCGTTTTAGGTCCAACCCCTGGGTAGCCACCGAATTCAATGATTGGCGCGTAGTCAAAGTTGTTGACCACCTCGTAGTGGGCATACGCAACCCGAATCGGTCCCTGCCAGCCTGCCCGCGACGCCCCTGTATCAACAGGCCAATTCGTCACGATATCGTTGCGCAGTACGGTGCTGTGCTCCCGTAGCACTACATCTATGTCCGCCTCTACAGTACGGGCATAGCGCTGGAGGAGTCGGCCCAAATCTTCGCCAAGCTGATCCAGGTTATGGCTGATCGCAACCATGGTTAGGTCCTCATGCGGCGCGTTAAAAGCGTCCAATCAACACCAAGAGTATCCAGCGTTGCTTTGAGAATCAAATACGCCGCGCCCGTGTCAGTTATCTGTATCTGGTCATTGATGATGCATGGATTCACATAGGCCGACCGCATGTTGAATCGAGTCTCAACGTTGGTCAGTCCTGCGGCCGAAAAAGCAACCGCGTCTTCCTCTGTAATTTCGCTTTCTCTCACAACGACATCCGGTACAAGCGTGTTGTTTGGCGTCGAAATACCTGTTTCCAAATCCAGAGTTGCATCACCCACCTGAATATATTGGGCTGATTTCCCAATGCGGCAATCCCACTTTCGCAGGATTTCATCGCTTTGTGTGAGGATACGATCCTCCATGATGACACCTTACAATACTGCAATATCGGCATGGGTCTTAGACAACCCTTTTAGCCTACCCGAGGTGTCCAGTGCGAGAGCCACTTGCCCCCACGCGGTCGAAGCGAACCCAGATTCCCGTTTTCCCATGGCGTACTGAAATTTGGCATCCTTATACGCTTCCTGTGCAATCTCAGGATTAGCCATGCGGTAAAAATGGGCAGCCAAATTCAGTTCAATTTGCTTGAGAAGAGACGCAGACAAGCCACTTGTGCTCAACAATTCATCAACAATCGTTGAGGCTGGCGCCATCGCAGCATGGACAGGCACTGTCCTTGCCAAGCCTAAAAGGGCTTGTACCTCGAAGGGCGCAATCCTAAGTGCCATGTCAACAACCTACCCTTCTGTCTCTTCTGATGCTGCGCTTTCTGACCGGGGAGGTCTGCCCCTCCGAGGCGCTACCTCTTCAAATCGGTCTGGAAACGCTTTTAATTCGTCCTCAGTGGGTTCGATGGATTTCCCTACTCCGAATATGACCTCACCCCTTCTGTGCTGCTTTTCTTTAACCTGATGCGCCATCGCTAAATCCCTGTTGCATGGACAATGCCACAGCGTTGGGCATAGTCCGATTTGACACGGGGAACAGCCACCATCATCACGCGAAAATGACTGACCATGCCGCCCTGGCTTTCCCACTCAATATTCGTGACGTCCTCACCAATCGCAAGTTCTGTCGTGTCTCTCGTCATGGATACCATGACACCCTCACCTGCAGGGACTTCATCCGTTTGCTTGATCGCTTCAAGTTGCGGGATCGAGTCGACTGCGACCTGCAATTCACTACGTACCCGTGTGGTGTCAGAGATGGCGAGCGTCTGCACGTACTGCACTGGGTTGAGATAAAGGATATATGGACCTGTATAGGCACGGTCAGCAGACAAAGCTGACACCATGCCGAGAATGTCAGTATAGATATTCGTTGTATCTCCCCAGTCGCTACCCGAATACGTGTTTCGGTGTGGGTGTGTGCGGTAACCGTAAATCGGGTTACTACCCATGGCCGTCGTATTGCCGTTGAAAAGAATGCTTTCGAGTTGCTCAGCCACCTTGCGGGCAGCCACTTCCAATTGTGTCGTATCTAGTGATTGCCCCAACCTGCGTGAAGCGGAAAGGTGACGGATATCGAATTGAAACCCCTTACTGATGACCGGGACAGGGACACTCACGAGTGAAAATTGGCTTCGGTCTTGCGTATCCTCTGCGGCTGCTGCCATGCGGACCTCCGCAGGATCCATGTCACTCAGCTTTTCGTACTGAGATAAAATGGTCTGCATCCCGCCCAGATCGACCGTGAGCCCTCGTGACCGCAAATCCTCGATGCCCATGAGCACTTCATTGAAGGTCATGACGAGGCGTTCATCAAGCAATTCCCATTCGTCTCTGCGGAGCAAGGCATTGGTGCGCAACGCATTGAGATTTAATCCACTATCGAGCAGCCGGCGCGGCAGGGTATGATAACTCAGAGCTTGAACATCTTCACCCATTAGCATATCTTTATCCTTCACAAATTGGAGAGTTTAGGCTGAGCGCACTTTGATGCGCACTGGACTGCCTCCACCACTGTTGTCTACTGCTTCTTCCGCGTAAGCGACGGTTTCGCCCGTTGTCCTGGCCTGTAGTTTACCCGCGCCATTACTCTCCAGTGCGGCTCCCCGTTCGACGTCGCCTGCGGCCTCTAGCCAGGCATATATCATGGCGCCAGCATGAGCGTAGACAAACTTCACGGTGTCTCCATCCGCATAGGCGACGTCAATATCACTACCAATGAGTTCATTTTCGACCGCCCAAGATTTTTGGGCGACAGCTCCAGCAGCCGTAGCATGCACGCGGAGTTGCCCTGTGTCTCCACCACTCGGTACGCGCTCGATGAGATCCCCTGGCGTGATAGCGGCGGAAGCAATGCCTTCGTCCATTAAATAATGCGGAAGTGTACTCAACGTAATGGTTGCAACCATTAGGATTGTCTCCTATGCGCTATCTTTGAGCAGTTGGTCTTGATTCGGACGATTCGAAATCGTGCGCAGCACACGAGGGCTCGTCGGCACACCGTCATCAGGTAGGGATTTCACCACTGGAGCGCCCCTACCTGAAAAGTCCGCCAACCCAGGACCTTCAATCCTGGTCTCGTTTTCTGTTGTGATGGCAACAAGATAGGAATCTGCAAGTGCTTTAAGGGCTTTATCTGACATGGCGATAAGTTCGGCCTCAGGGATTTCGACATGTTCCTTGATTTTCGCGATCGCTTCGGTTCTGGTATTTTGCCGCGTTTCGAGTGCTGCAAGGACGTCCGCTTCCGTCAACTGCCGTTCAGCCAAGAAGGCCGCCAGTGTGTCGGGATGCTGCTCTTCTACCTTGAGTGTTTCGTTCACGTTAGAAGATCCTTCCGTTTTAAGTTTTTGACACTCACACAGCATGTCTATTGCCGGCGTAAACGTGGTTTTCCGATTGACTTCTTCCCAGTCTCCGGACAACTCAATATCATCGAACTCATTGATTGTGAATCCACGGCGCCATAACGCCCCATCCCATTGCACAATAACCGTTTGATCTTCGATATCTACAATATGCCACCGCCACATATCGACGCCCATCTCTTCCGCTTCCTTAAACAGCAGGCTTGACAAAATCGCGAATTGATCACTTACGGTCATGTTTGAGGTGATTTGGACATCAGCAAGGGGAGCTGACTTGGAGAGCACATGGGTTACGGCGCGTTTGACCGTTTCGTATAGGCTTTGGTGGGAGGTTTCTGCTTCATTAAACCTGGGGACCCCGCATCCGTCTCCCCAGTTGCAAGCTCCGATTGCATGCGGCAAAAACGCAAGGTGGTCCGGAATGATCAAATCCGTGACCTCCTTGTATTCTTGGTCTTGAAATTTTCCTTGTTGATCGTGAAAAACGCCCCAATAGCCGGTTGAGACCTCAATGGGTTCCTTGTTTTTCAAACGTTGCATGAGCAGAAGTGCGTCGCCACCCAATTGCTCAGCTTTTGCAACGTTCACCCAGGCTTCCACTTGCAATCGTTTTTCATCTGTCTGTGCGTGCCAGATTTGCCCGATTGCAGCGGATTCAATGACCCCTGGCTCGTTTGCTGAGATGGGCTCTCCGTCTTCTCCCATTGGATGATCAACTACGATTGGCCGTCCATTCCAGGCACGAAATGTGCTTTCGATTGCATGCATAGGGACCAACGCCTCGTTGAGCACACCGGCTACAATCGCCACGCAGGGCGCTACAATGTACTCTGCCCCCTCGTGCGTTTTGAATTCAATGAGGTCGGATTGAAATTGCGCAGTAAAACTCTGACGCCGATTTTTCATTGTCAATCCTCAATAAAAAAAGCCCTGAGAGGTTCCCTACGGACCTCTCAGGGCTCAGAGCGAAAAAAAATAAACGATTGGTTTTAAAATTGCGTCAGCTCTCCGAATTATAATCTGTGTCTACATCTTTTTGCAACTGAACACTTTGCACATTGATCTTTTTGCAGGATCTGCATTTGTATTCCCCCCAATATCCTCCCTTGAGGAACAATACGCCACAGTACGCGCAACGGACTTCGGGCAGTGTTAGAGGGTAGCGCTGCTTATCCATCATGCCGCTTGTGATGAGCCTCCGATTCCTTCGCTGCTCACGACCGCGAGCCAAACGCAACGTCAACGTGGGTGGACAGTAATGATGCCTCTAGCCTGTTGGATAGTAAAAACTTTGCCGTTCAGAAAACGGCATCGTTGACAGACCCGATTATCTTTTGCCGTTAAAAACTCAACCTCTGCCGTTACCCCTGAGACGCCGTTTTGCTCAAAAATATTGAGTGTGCCCTCCGCATAGGTATTGATGATCTCCGTTCTTGCGATGACCATGGCTCGCGTGCGTGAAATACTCGCAATCTGGTCCGTGATGCGCTTGGCAAGCACGCGCGGCCCTACTCCATCAATTAAGCCTTGCGACAAAATCTGTGAAAGCTGGCCACTCATTGACCCCGTTATTCCGCGTAATCCCTCAAATACCCGCGTATACATCAACTCCAGCGTTTCAATATGCACCCCGGCTTCAAGTCCGATCGTGAAATCGAGTGGTGCTATCAGTGCACCTTGGCGCTTTAAGGATGTCTCAGCATCCGTCACCGCGCGAATATAGGCGTTACGGATGAACCGATTCTGCCACTCACGATGTAGTACGATTTCAGAACCATTGCGCAAGACGACTTCGAGGATGCCCCGGTCAACCTCGCGTTGCAACCACCGAATGAATGCGTCTACCTTCTCTGCTGACCTGGGAAAGTCAAAGGCGCGATGGGGTGCGGGCGTATTCGCACGAAACCCCAATCCGTCATTGTCCACAATGGACTTGCGCACATCACTTGCGAGTGTACGGAAACGACGATTCATCGCGCCGCTGTATCGGCGCCTAAGTGTGGCTGTGTGTGACGGATCAGCAGATGGCATTTTTAATGAGCCTATGCTTATTCAGCAACATCGTCGTCCACCTCGAAATCATCGTCATCCTCTTCCTCGATGGCTGCGAGGGATTCGTCCGTCTCAAAAGGACTCTCTGCATCCCATTCCAGCACCGTTTCCCGCACTTCAGGAAGTGGGAATACACTCAAAACCTGCCCTGGACCTGCAATCGTAGCCAAGGCGTTCGCCAAGCGTTCTATTCTCTCTGTCCGCTCCTTGGGATCCTCAGTTATTAGCGGTGGCCATTCGATTGTATACCCATCGGGAGGGGTTGGGAGTATGCGGATTGAGATCATCCTATCAATAAAGTTGCGCAGAATAACATCGTTGATGACTTGTATTTGCCGCTGCTCTATGCGGGAGACCCAATTCCCCTCATCTTGTGAACTCGCCAACTCTCCTCGTTCTGAGCCCAGCAGGATGCGTTTGGGAATGCCCGTTGTGCCTGAAACCATATCCATGATTACATCCACCGTATCCCGTGGAGACGCAATCTCTGCTGGCAAGGCATTGATGTCTACCCCCTCTACCCGAAGCACTCGGCGCAGTCCGTGGATAAACTCATCAATATGTTCGCTGATCGCAGTCGAACTTTCAGGCGTTAGGTGCGCCCCATCCCTCACCGCTGCAATCAGATCCCGTGAGGCGTTGCGCCAAAATACTTCGGCTGATCCACCGACCACTTTTTGCAAGTCATCCAACAGGTTGTAAACAGGCCGAAGTCTGGGCGTTCCATAGACATCATCTTCCAGCACACCATCCGCAAAATGAATAACTCGTTCGAAATGCACAATTTGGTTGTCTTTTTGTTTATTCTCGCGGGTAGATTGCGTGGATCCCACGACTGTTGTCGACCTTGATAAGTCAACCTTATAGGTAAGGGGGAGTCCGAATCTGGGCGAATTCGTATTTTCATCAATCGCCTGGATGTCCGCGTGTTCTTCGCTGTACAAAGACAGATACTGCAAGGCAGGAGCTACAGTCCGGTTAATGGGATCAGCAAGGGATTTCCCGTCCGCAACGCCCATAATCATAATGGCATAACGGCCAAGCCCAGCCAACCGGTCCAACCGGTGGAAATAGTGATAGATCCGCAGCCTTTCAACCAGACGTGTCCATGCCACTTCAAATTCAGTGTCAATTTCATCCTGGTTTTCCCACACCAAAGGGGAGATGCGCCACGTATCATCCGGGTAGGCATTTACGATGCGGCTCGCAATATCCTGACGGTCGTATTTTGCAATCCAGTCTAGGGGTTGAAGGTTGAGTTTGTACCCCAAAATATCATAGTAATCCCGTACCCCTCCAAATGCCTTTCCAAGGTGCGCGGATAGCGCCGCACGGGATTGGATAATCGATTGGGCTGTCCGAAGGACATCCGCTACATCATGCCCGTTTGAAACTTCGCTCATCGGTCATTCTCCCCACACACCCGCTCTCGTACTGCCGGCGTCAAATTCCGTGTAAGAGAGTAATTTAGTTGCCGCATGAACATACGCATCCAATCTGTTAGGGCTGGGATTGCCGGGTACGTAGGTGCTTTGCTCATCTTCGAGAGCAGCAAAAGTGCCGACATGATGCATACGGCCCTTTTCGTGAAAACTCGATATGGGCTCTGCCCGTAACCACTTTCCTCTTGACGCCCAAACTGGAGTGATCGGTACACCGGGATCGATTGTATGCAAAACTGACGACACCATATCTCCGCCCTGATTGATCTCAGGTGCGATATAATTGGCTCCCCACTTGTGATAAGCCGCAATGACTTGGGCTCCCCATTCGTGCGGCTTGCCACTCATGCTCATATCGTCCAGTGTGTAAATGTGGTCGTTTGGAGCCAGTCCTTGCACTATGATTCCGCATTCACCCCCCTCAGTTATGGGAGGATCTACACCTACGACAATGATTTTCAAGGCATTATGCTGGGTAACCCGGTGCTCGTCAATCCCTGACAGTGTCCACAGTGCCCCCGGCGTATCACTGAGCAGCTCCGCATGCAATTCCTGGCGCCCAATCCGGGTTCCTTCGTACCGGTTCAGCAACCGCTGAATGGTCGATTCAGCCAGGTTTGCCAGGTTTCGGTAGGTATTCCAGGTGCGAACGATAGTCGTTGAATTGGGCTTTAAGGACTCTTCAATTTTTTCTTTTATAATTGGGATCGGGCGAGGCGTAGAGGAAATTAAAAACCGTGGGTGGCGCCCAACACGGTTAAGCATTTCCAGGTTTTCCCAGACTTTTTCCGGATACCGAAATTTGGCCAACTCGTCGACCCAGCACCCATTCGAATTAGGTCCACGCAACTGATCCGGCTTGTCCCCGCTGTATGTGGTTGCCCAAGTCCCCGTAGCAGGCCATGTCACACGCCGTTTCGAGGGTTCGTACACAGCAGGGTTCCAGGGCTTCGCTGTCGCAATCAGTCCACTGGGTCCCTCGATCATGACATCTCTGACTTCTGCTGCCGTCTCTCCCACAAGCGAGAGGTGCCAATTTTTGTTCTCAGCCCATTGGTTAACAGTCTCCGCTGCTGGTCTCGTTTTCCCACTCCCCCTGCCCGCGCACCAGAACATCACATCCCAGTCATCATGCTCCGGCAACAACTGCTCCGGGCGTGCCCAAAACGCCCAGTCATGCATCAGGGCATAGATCTGCTTATCGGGCATCTTATCCAGAACGCGGTTTCGCTCCCTCTCGTCCAGCATGGAGAATTCTTCCGCTGCTGAAAGATCAGTAAGCTTGGCCATCTCCATTAAGGCCGGCATTTTTGAGTCGCTCTCCTGTTACCGCGAGGATATCACTCAGGGCTTCGCGTGCTTGAGAGATCTCGTCATCCATACGGTGCGTAACGCCCACTTCGATTTCTGCCGTATATCCCCGATGCTTGCCCTTGGTGCTCAAGTGGTATTTGATGGCAACGATATTGCCCTTCATGATCTGCTGCATGAGCATCGTCTCACTCATGTCGAGTGAGCGCCCTGTCGTATCGTCCAGCGCTTCTTTGACAGAGGGGTATCGGTCAATATAGTTGTAGACTGTTTTCGGATCACACCCCAAGCGTTCCGCCGCCATATAGACCATGCCACGTGTGACCTTTAAAGCCTGTATGACCTGTTTAGCAGTGTAGCGCTGCCTGTTGATTGCCATAAACTCACCACTTAACCAACATGGAATCTGTGGAGACGCATAGCTATCTAACTATGCGTCTATATCTATATTCTGTAGCCGTTTTGGCTCAAGCCCCACGGTCAGAGTTGCACTGCCCTCTTTAGCCTGGGATAGCTAACGCATCGCTGTCTATGCTTGTGGGGCGTTTCGGATACGGCTTCCGCATCTGCTCAAGGCGATTCTTTAAATCTACATTCAGTGTAAAGGCATACCTTCCCTTTGGATTGCTTTTTTGTTTTCTCCATCCTGACTTCAATAATGCATCTTCCACTTCCTTTCTTGATACATTATTTTGTTTTGAAACATCATGGACAATCTTCTGATCCATAACTCTGTTTTTTCTTGAAACATATTGCGTTGTTGATCCTCCTTTCCCAATATAGACCCAGTTGCAAGCCTGATATATAGTTCCAATCTCTCCAGCATCTGAATCAGAGTAAGCCAACACTAACAATGCTTTAGTGCTCTTAAGTAGCATTTTAGTTGACAATGATACAAGCTTGGAGTTTGATCCAGGGGGTGCCCAATGTACACAAGCCCCTCTTATCAAAATTGCCAATTCATCATATTCTATTAAAAATGGCTTATGTACATATGCACCACCCGTCCCGCCGCCGATTGCAAAGCAACAAACACCAGCACAATACGGCCCAAAGAAAATTCCGTAATGATAAGTTGATGGTCCCATCGTGCCTAGCCATTCGTATTTTAGAATAATTTGTTTGGCAAAACGATATGAGACCGCTTTTACAACTGCCTTCTTCAGAGAAAGATGCGGAACAGGTGGCACGCCTTCATCATTAAATTGATCCCGCAGTATCTTCTGCCAGCTTATTTCTGTCTGCTCACGAAATGTCAATCTCGAAGTCGTCATACAATAAATCCCATTCAGACAAGGTCGCGTGGATCTTTTGAAACGTAGCCTGACTGCATCGAATCTCAATCAAAGATTCTGATTTCTGTACGGTTTCATCATGTATGTTTTCGTCAGGTAGCTTAATTTCAGATAAAAACTGAGATTGCATCTTATCTAAGAGCGCCTGTACAGCCGCGTCCTGCGTCGCCATGTCCCTCAAGAGGGCATCCAACGCCTTCCGGTCCGCCTGCGCCTGGTATGTCAGCCAATCAAACGTCGCGAGCACATAATCCGCTTCCGTATCATCAAGGTTTGTCATGAGACATGGCCATTCCGCATCCGCTCTCAGGTCTCGGCGCAGATGCCCATCAATGATTGTCAGCCCGCCTTGGCGCTCACTGTCATAGACCAGCAAGGCATCCACAATGCCGACTTCTCCAAGCACACCAGCCATCGCATCGACTTGATGTTGAGGATGCACACGCCAATTCCCATCATGCCCCATTAATTCAGACGCATTGATAGAGCGCAATTCTGTGATGCGGTTTTTCCAGGCATTCTCAGGCATTACATGACCTCACTTCCCTCTTCCCCCGCTAGTTTTCAGCTAATGTCCTAAATGATGAGGATAAAACAATATCTGCTATTTTTTCCAATCCATCCAATATGCCCTTTTGAATCTCAGGCTCGCACCTGTCTGCAAAATATTTTATCTTTCCCAATACCTGCGCAAATTCTCTCATTTTGGTATCGTCAACTCTAAGCTTTACACTTATCGTCAATTCATCCCTGGTACTCAATTCTTCCTCCTTGTTCGTCCCCCCGCCCGCCGATTCCTTGGCGCCACCTTGATCCCCTGCTTCCGTAGCTGTTCCCGCTCCCACGTCTCGCGGATTGCAGCAAGATCAAAACTCCCCCGGCGCCAGTACCATTCGGTTGACCACCCCATTCCTGCGCGTCCCTGAGACCGCTGAACGACAATATCCCAGTCCTCCGGATACCAGATATGGCATTCGACCCTTGACGCCGTCATCGCGTTCAGCCACTCCACCTGTGGCCAGGTTGGCTCCTTGCCTGGCATCTTTAACTCTGCCATCAAAAACTCACCGCGCGTCTCGTGAGCAAGCCGGTAATCGGACTCCCCCGCCGCAGAGTGTCGGCTGTCGAACGTATGCCCCACGAGCCAGCCCAGTTTGCGGTAGAGTTTCTCCAACTCCAAGCCGAAGGCTTTCTCGTTCGCAAAGAGTTGCCCGGTGATGCTTGTCATGGAGCGCCTCCATGACAGTCTATATTTTTTATGCGGTTCACTTGCCACTCAATCTGAGTCTGTTTGGTATTTAGGAATTCTATCTGCTTCAAAAGGTTTTCTCTGTTTGCACGAATTTCTAACAATTGCTCCTGGTGTAAGCCTTTGTGCCTTGATTCTGAATCCTTGATTATATAGTCTAGGTTAGCCACCTTATTCATCAGAATCACAATTTCCCTGTCATTCGACATGATCATATTGTGATAAAAGGCTCCAATTCCTGATAAGATGATTATCAAAAGGCTGACAATCGTCGTCAGCACCCATTTTTGCGACACATATTTTCCTGCTTCCTCATACATTCTGTCCTCTTCGCTTTGGCTAAGCATGGGTAACTCCTTATGTAGGGTGAAGGGGTTAGGCTTAGCTCAAGCTTATGCAGAAAATAAAAAAAACACAAAATCGACGTCTGTTTAAGGTTTGTTCTATAAGTGCTTGCGGTCCTCCCCTATGGCAACTCAATGGCCACCAGATCAATAGGCCCAAAGACGACACCGTTAGGGTTCGTCGGATCGAACACAATGAACCAGCAATTCTTGATGCCTCCTGATAGGCTGGGTATCGCTCCAAGTCTGCAATGTATTTCCCCCACCTCAAAGCCCAGAACATTCCAACGAATCAAGTCAGCGGGCTGATTCGTTGACGAGATATCAAGCCCACTGACGTTTGCGTCGATTTGTATGACATCATCGAGCGGGAGAGCTACGCCATCGGATTCCAGACGAAAATCATTCGTATTGTCATAGTCCCCCACATAGACAACTTCTTCTTGATTCCCCGCCATCAAGCTCGCCCTTATGTTACGGCTGCAATAATCGATCCCACTGGGAAATTGACCTCATCATTTTCGACCACATTGCTTTGATCAACAAGACCAGCGGAATTGTAAAACAAAATGTTACCCGCCCCCGAAGCACTGTCAATGATGAGACCTGCAACGATGTTACTCCATCCTCCCGCCCCTACTGTACCAAAATCGACAATATCCGCGTTGCTTGCAATCCCTCCACTGACTGTCGTCCAGGTAGGCGATGAGCCACCGTTGGCATCAAGCAACTTGCGAGCATAGCCTGTGCCTGTGACCTCGGTGAAGTCGCCGAGTGCAACATCCTGATCGTCGAGCACAGTTTGAGACAGGGCCACATAATTAGCCCCTGAAGGGGAGGTAAATGCCACATTGCGGAACATCAAATCCAGCATGGCGTGCACGGCATAGTCGGAAATGCCGTCACCTGCCCCCGCTGTAATTTCGATGTAGACCTCCTGCAATGCCGTAATCACTTTCGGCCTGTTGCCCGTCACGGGCTGAAAACTACTGGAAAATGCGCCATGAGCCAGCATGTTGCCGGCCCCATAAGTGGGGCTATCGACAATTCCCCAGTGAGTAATCGGGGAGGCATAGTTGCCTGTGGCTTGAGGAAAGCTCACGTCTGCGTTTTGTGTCACCCGCCTCGTTGTAGCCGCACCAAACGTTATCGCGGTCCTGGCATAGGCTTGTGCATCCGCCGTTTCGTTCATCGCTGCCCCCGTGCCAACGTCAGTTGGATCTGCTGTCGCGAAAGCCAAATACAACGTTGCGGCAGGCGTGTAGGCCGTATTGATCAAGTGATCCAGCCAGGAATTTTCTGCAAAATTAGACAATGAGCCCATACTTGTCTCCTTTACTTATAACGATACAATACTTTTGCTTCGAGTTAAAGAAACCAGACCTTTGCGGCGAGTCAAGGATACCACCCCTGGATCAAGGACTACCCCAAGTCCAGCCAATACCATCGACAAGTTATCTGGCGTCAAGCTGGCAATGCCAAGGCTCATGGCCAGGGCACGAGAGAGAATCAGGTCCACATCTGGCGTCAAACTGTTGCCCGATATGCCCAACTCCAGTTCACGGACCAAAATGTTGTCCACATCAGGAGTTACACTATCAGCCGATATCGCCATCGACAACGCACGCAGGTTGGTGAGCAGGGCATCAATGTCCGGGGTCACGGATGCCACGGACGCCGATAGCGTAAGAGCCCGTTCCAAGACGTGGTCAATGCTGGGCGTAGTACTCGTGATGCCTGCCTGCAACCCCAACTCACGATCGAGCAGGGCATCGATATCTGGCGTAGAGCTGAGCATGGATAGAGACATGGCCAGTAATCTCGCCCCAGAGAGGTCAATATCAATATTTGGCGTCACACTCGGGATGGTGATGTTTAAAGACAAGGCCCTACTCAACAGGCTATCTACGGCCGGAGTGGAACTGCCCGCATTCGATTGCAAAGATAAGGCTCTTTGAAGCACAGCATCTACGTCTGGTGTGAGTGAGGCAATGGATAGAGGCATAGCCAGCAACCTGGACCCGCTCAGGTCAATGTCGATATCGGGAGTAAAACTTGCAAGCGCCATACTCAGAGATAGCTCTCTGTCCAGGATGCTATCAACGCTGGGCGTTGAGCTGTCCATA
>Ga0224508_10000218_pt1 | contig 59129 bp, 54 predicted proteins | sample SF_Jan12_sed_USG_4_FD_170157 | JGI IMG/M metagenome (GOLD analysis project Ga0224508, IMG submission 170157) | Sediment microbial communities from San Francisco Bay, California, United States - SF_Jan12_sed_USGS_21 | ecosystem: Environmental > Aquatic > Marine > Sediment | place: USA... | reverse complement strand
CAATGCTGTTAGTGAAATACAGCATCGCGATGCTGCCGCCCGGCGTATTCGGAAACCGCCGGATGATTCCCGCACTCATCAACGGAAATGTCATTCCGAGTAATATCGACTGCGGCAAAATCAAAACGCTTGCGGCTAGCCATTTTAGTGTGATGCCGAGCGTCGGTATGGCCAGCGACGGCAGCACGGTTGCATGGAATGTATGGATCATCGACGCGAACACGTCATGGAACACGAGCGCGACGATACCGACAATCGCTTCAATCGCAGCGTATGCAAGGATCGGAATCCGCAATCGTGACGAAAGCCGGCTCGCGAGCCACGAGCCAACGGCCATACCCCCCATGAATATGATCAGAACAAGAGATTGCGCGTATGCCGCGTGACCCAGAAATAGTTTCAAATAATGAGACCAAATGGACTCGTAAATCAGTCCCGAAAATCCGGATATCGCAAAAATGGCGAAATAAAGCGAGCGAGGCGCCGCAATTTTAAGACCGACCTGCTGGGAAATTCGGTTGCTGGTGGACATGCGTGTTACTCACGATTTGGTATTGACGCGAATATAAACACATATTTAACGTAACAAGCGTGACCTATGTCGAAGCCGCCATCGACCCTAGCAATGCGTTGTCCGAAATTCTGTGTGAGTTTCGCGACAGTGTTGACAACTATTGTCACCTTTCGACAATTTCCGTCAGCTCGTCGCTTCATCGTCAAGCTTATGTAATCCCCAAATATCGATTTCGATATTACATTCTTTCTTATTATCAACAACTTACAGAGAAACAGGTGAAGTTGGCACAGGGATTGCTTTTATATTGGTACAGGCGATTGCGCCGTACATTTGTATTTCGATCTATGGAGAGTAGAGAAATGAAGAAGCAGCAAGGTTTTACCCTTATCGAACTGATGATCGTTGTTGCGATCATCGGCATTCTGGCGGCCATCGCTATTCCGGCTTACCAGGACTACACGATTCGTGCGCAGGTTTCTGAAGGCTTAAGCCTCTCAGCTGGCGCTAAGGCAGCTGTTGCCGAGTTCTATCAGGACCAAGGCACGTGGCCGACCGACAACTCTAATGCTGGTTTGGAAGCAGCCGCTAACATCGCCGGTAAGTATGTCACCAGCGTTACTGTTGGCAATGCCGATGGCATCATTACGGTTGTTTATAACCAGCCGGACGTTAACGCTAACATCGCAGGCGACGATCTGACGATGGCCGCGAAAAACAACCAGGGTTCGATCAGCTGGACATGTGCCAGCACGTCTCTCGCAGACAAGCATCTGCCCGCGGCCTGCCGCTAAGCAAAGATTCGTTGTATGACCCTCGTCATACGACGTACAAAGGCCCCGGCTTTGTCCGGGGCCTTTTTTTTTGTCCGCCGGTGGCCTAATTGAGCCTATAAACAGGTGAACAAAAAGTGTGAACCAGTTCACACTTTTCACCCAGTCATTCACAGATTATTACCGGTTGGACAAGACAGTGCTGCAGAAGCCGAACAAGCCCAAGAACCAGCAATCACTGTCGCACGGGGACTTGCAAATGCCATACATGCTGCGTGGATTCACGGTGATTGAGCTGCTGATCGTCATCGCAATTATCGGCATACTTGCGTCACTCGCGGTGTCTGCCTACCAAACCTTTACTGTCCGCGCACAGGTCGCCGAAGGCCTGAAATTGGCCTCGTCCGCCAAAGTCCCGATACGGGAAACCTACGACCTTGATGGCTCAGCCCCCGCCGACCTTGCCGCCGCCGGCATGTCGTCAAATCCGACCGATATCCGTGGCAGCTACGTCACCCAAATCGCTATCATGGACGGGCGTCTCGACATTACCTACGGCGGCCCCCGCGCCCATGCCGACCTCGTCGGCAATACCCTGTCACTAACGCCCTATGTAACCGCCGGAGAAACGATTATCTGGCGCTGTGGCAACGCTGGTGTACCGCCTGGCGGCGCACTCTTGAACGGCGGCGCCAACCACCAGAACCCCACCGTGGACCCGCGCTACCTGCCGACGACCTGCCGCCAATAAACCCTAAAATATTGCCAAAAAGGGCAAATTTTGGCGTTTGACTTAATCAAATTCTGTAATTGTGATGAGCCGCACAAAATGCAGTTGAATAGGAAACTTGGATCAGTGAGACTGTGACGCTCGGCTAACCGCGACAGCGCGCAATTACCTATGGCAGCACCGGCATCACAAACCAATCTGGCAGGCCTTCCACGCCGGCTCGTTCAGGACGGCATCATCTCTGAGGAGAAGCTGACCGAGGCTACAGAGGCTGCGAAAAAAGACAAACTTCCGCTCGTCACCTACCTCGTTAACGAGGAATTGGCAGAGGCGCGTGCTATAGCCGTCGCGGCTTCGCACGAATTCGGTGTGCCGTTGCTCGATCTCGACGCGATGGATGTCGATCTCGAGATCGTTCGCTCCGTCGACCAGAAGCTGGTTAACAAGCATCGGGTGCTGCCTCTGGTAAAACGTGGTCAACGTCTTTTCCTAGGCATATCGGATCCAACGAATCTTCAAGCAATCGATGACATCAAGTTCCAGACCAGCATGCGAATTGATCCGGTCGTCGTTGAACAGGACAAGCTTGAAGAGCGAATTACCAAAGCCATCGAAGCTGTCGACACCAGCATGTCGGGACTCGATGATGACGATTTCGACCTCGAAAACCTCGATATTGCCGGCGAAGAAGAAGAAGACGACGCCATTCAACGCGACGATATCGAAGATGCGCCGGTCGTTCGTTTCGTCAACAAGATTTTGCTGGATGCAATTAAACGCGGCGCGTCCGATGTTCACTTCGAGCCCTACGAAAAATATTTTCGTGTTCGCACGCGACTCGATGGCGTGTTGTCGGAGGTGGCGCAACCGCCGGTTGTGCTCGCTAATAAAGTATGTGCGCGACTAAAGGTAATGTCACGTATGGACATCGCTGAACGCCGAGTGCCGCAGGATGGCCGAATTAAAATGCGCTTGTCAAAGAATCGTGCAATTGACTTTCGTGTCAATACTTGCCCGACGCTTTTTGGCGAAAAAATCGTATTGCGTATTCTCGATCCATCGAGTGCCAAGCTCGGCATTGACGCCCTTGGCTACGAAGACCATCAGAAGCAGATGTATCTTAAGCATTTGAACAAACCATACGGCATGATTCTGGTAACCGGGCCGACTGGCTCGGGTAAAACCGTCTCGCTATATACCGGTCTGAATATTCTCAATACCGTCGATCGCAACATTTCAACAGCCGAGGATCCGGCGGAAATAAACTTGCCTGGCATCAACCAAGTCAACGTCAATCCAAAAGTTGGCTTGACGTTTGCGTCTTCTTTGAAAGCGTTCCTGCGTCAGGATCCGGATATCATCATGGTCGGTGAGATTCGTGACCTTGAGACCGCCGAGATCGCGATCAAGGCTGCGCAGACCGGTCACCTTGTATTATCGACATTGCATACCAATGATGCGCCGCGGACCTTGACACGTCTGGTTGACATGGGCGTCATGCCTTACGCGATCGCAACCTCGGTTAGCTTGATCATTGCACAACGCCTCGGGCGCCGACTGTGCGACAACTGCAAGGATTTGAGGGAAATCCCGAAAGAAGCGCTCGAAAGAGAAGGTTTCACGGCAGCGGAGATCCAGGAAGGACTCCAGATTTTCGGGCCAAAGGGCTGCAAACAGTGCAATGAGGGTTACAAAGGCCGGGTCGGCATCTTCCAGGTCATGGAAGTATCCGAGACGATGGGCCGGATAATTATGGAAGGCGGCAACGCGATGCAGATCGCGGATCAGGCCGCCGCAGAGGGGGTTATCGATTTACGGAGAGGTGGATTGAACAAAGTCAAGGAAGGAGTTACCAGCCTTGAAGAGATCAATCGGGTTACAATTGAATAGATCAATAGAACCAAGCCTTTGATTTTTAACGTCGGTTAATGGGCAGATAGAGATGGCTGAAACAGTTTTAATGAAGGCACCGTTCCTCTGGGAAGGCACGGATCGCAAGGGCAAGAAGATTAAGGGCAAGGCCCTGGCTTCGGACGAAGCGGCGGTACGGGCCGATCTTCGCCGTCAGGGCGTCGTTCCGACACGAATCCGCAAGCAGCGTCAAGGTCTGTTTTCGGGTGGTGGCTCGATTACGACCGCCGATATTGCCATATTCAGTCGCCAGCTGGCGACGATGCTGGCGGCCGGCATTCCACTCGTACAGGCGTTCGAAATTGTCGGCACTGGGCACGAAAATGCCGCCATGCAGAAACTGATTATGGCGGTCAAGGCCGACGTTGAGGGCGGTAGCGCACTCGCCGAAGCACTGTCAAAACATCCGCTGCACTTCGATGACCTATTCGTCAATCTCGTCGAGGCAGGTGAGCAGGCCGGTGCACTCGAAACACTGCTCGACAAGATCGCAACATACAAAGAAAAGACCGAGGCAATCAAGAAAAAGATCAAGAAGGCGTTGACCTACCCTGGGGCCGTACTTGTAGTCGCATTCGTTGTCACGACAATTCTTTTGATTTTCGTTATTCCTGCTTTTGAGGATCTGTTCCAGGGCTTCGGCGCAGACTTACCGACGTTCACTCGAATGGTCATCGATTTGTCGTTGTTCGTGCGTGAAAAAGGTTGGTACCTGGCCATCATGATTGGTTCCGGCATTGGTGCCTTTTTCTACTTCAAGAAACGCTCACGCGCCATGCGACATACGCTCGACAAAATGGCATTGAAGACGCCAATTATTGGCCCGATCCTGCAAAAGGCGTCAATCGCTCGATATGCGCGGACGCTGTCGACGATGTTTGCCGCAGGTGTCCCACTCGTTGAGGCGCTCGAATCGGTAGCCGGTGCGACCGGCAATATTGTTTACGAGGAAGCCGTATTGCGGATGCGTGACGAGGTGGCAACCGGTCAGCGACTTCAGCTGGCGATGGAAAACACCGACCTGTTTCCAAACATGGTAATTCAGATGATCGCGGTAGGTGAAGAGTCTGGTTCGCTCGATGAAATGTCCGGAAAGGTCGCCGACTTCTATGAAGAAGACGTCGATAACGCAGTGGATAACCTAAGCTCGCTGCTCGAACCGATGATCATGGCGATCCTCGGCGTGCTTGTCGGCGGCCTCGTTGTCGCAATGTACCTGCCGATCTTCAAGATGGGTTCGGTAATCTAAGCCACCACATTGATTGCAATGAAACGGCGTTCGGAGGACACTCCGAGCGCCGTTTTCGTATCTGCTGATGATGCACCCGCAGACAGTGCATGCTTGATCTACTAGGCGAATCGCCCACCATATTTGTCACTGTCGTTTTCGCTATCTCGCTGATACTTGGCAGCTTCCTAAATGTCGTTATCTATCGCCTGCCTATCATGATGGAGCGCGATTGGCGGGAACAGTGCGAAGAATTCGCTGATATTCCGGCATCGGAACTACCGCCCGGCGCGTTCAATTTGGTCGTACCGCGCTCTCGCTGTCCGTCCTGCGGCAAGGAGATCAAAGCCTGGCAGAATATTCCTGTCTTGAGTTATCTCGCACTAGGCGGCCGCTGCGCTGAGTGTAAAGAAGCGATTTCGACGCGATATCCACTTGTAGAGGCTGCCACGGCGTTGCTGGCCGCTGTCGTCGCGTGGCGCTTCGGTTTTGGCGCGGAGGCGCTGATGGGCATCGTGTTTACATTGATGCTGGTGCCAATCACGATGATCGATTTCGATCATCAACTGATTCCTGACTCAATTGTGCTGCCACTATTGTGGATCGGCCTCGGGCTAAGCCTGTTTCACCCGCAGCCGGGCAGCGAGGTGTTGTTCATCTCGAGCCGCGAGGCCATTATCGGGGCAATCGCCGGCTACCTGACATTGTGGTCGTTTTACTGGGCATTCAAGCTCATCACCGGCAAGGAAGGTATGGGTTACGGCGACTTTAAGCTGCTTGCCGCGCTTGGCGCCTGGCTCGGCTACTCTTACCTGTTCACGATCGTGATCATGTCCGCCGTGGTCGGCGCAATCATAGGCTTGGCACTGATCGTATTTCGCGGTCGTGATCATAAGGTGCCGATGCCGTTCGGTCCGTTTCTTGCCGCAGCTGGCTGGGTGACAATGCTCTATGGCGACCAGATCAAAGAACTTCTTAACTTGCCGTTTTAGTGAATGAGCGGATAGACAAGTTGCCGGTACCGCCGCTACGTATTGGCCTGACCGGCGGTATCGCGAGTGGCAAGTCAGCGGTCACCGACATGTTTAGTGGCTTTGGCGCGGCCATTATCGATACTGACATCATTGCTCGCGAGGTAGTCGAGCCGGGAGAGCCGGCACTCGATGATATTCGTCACGAATTTGGTGACGACGTGATCGATGATGATGGCCGTCTCGACCGCGGCGCGATGCGGCGCATCATATTTTCCGATGATGACGCGCGCGCCCGTCTCGAGAGCATTCTGCATCCGCGCATTCGCACCGCGACGTTTGAGCAAGCCGACATCGCGGACGGCGATTATCAGATTATCGTCGTGCCACTGCTGGTCGAATCACCGCTGAAAGCGCTTGTCGATCGCATTGTCGTCGTCGACTGCGACGAAAATACCCAGATACAGCGCCTGATGGCCCGCGACGCAGAATCCGAGGGCCAGGCGCGGCGCATTCTGGCGGCTCAGGCTGGCCGTGAAGAGCGCCTGGCCATTGCCGATGACGTGGTCCGCAACGACGGCGACCTAAACGCGACGCTGGAGCAAGTCCAGACGCTGCATCGAAAGTACCTCAGCCTGTCGCAAGCGTGATTGTGAGTGAGTCGTCAGTTCCAAAACCTGTCGCTTCTTGACGACAACCCATACAGCGCGATTTGCCCCGGCCACGGTCGTGGCGCAGAATAAGCCGATGGCAAAACCTGCGGGAAACATCTTGGTTGATGCGGCGCCAGCAGAGGCGTTTTACGAGCAGCCGCTCAATGAGCGCATGCGCACGTTTTTGAGGCTCGAGTTTCTTTACCAGCAAATGCTTTATAACAACGAGCTCGAAGCCGACTGGGGTACTCGCGCGACGATTTCGACATTGCTCGAGATTCTGGCGATCTTGTCCCGCGGTGATATTCGCAAAGATGTCCACAAAGAGCTCGACCATCAGCTTTCCTCACTGGAACGATTCCAGAGCCAGCCCGGTGTCGACACTCGACGTCTTGAAGCGCTCGTGCATAACCTTGTTGACAGCCGCGACCAGTTAGCCAGCATCGGCACGAGTTTTTTGCAAACGCTCAGGGACAGCGAGTTTTTATGTGCAATCAAACACCGAAGTGCCATTCCCGGCGGCACTTGTGAATTTGACCTGCCCGAGTACAGTCATTGGCTGCGCCAGCCTTTTAAACGACGCCAGCAGGATCTCGCCCAATGGCTCGACGACATACGACCCTTATGCGACGCCGTCATTGAAGTTCTTTGGTTGATTCGCGAGAGTGCGCAGCCCGTCGATAAGCTTGCCATCAACGGTATGTATCAGCACAACATGCAGAAGGATGTTAGTTGCCGACTGCTGCGCGTCAGTCTGACGAATAACGCCAAGCTGTTCCCAGAAATCAGTGGCAGTCAACATCGGTTTACCATTCGGTTTTTGGAATGGTCAACAATAGGCAGCCGTGCCGTGCAGACCGGGCACGATGTACCGTTTCAGCTGAGTATTTGTTAGCTGCAGGAACCCATCAAGCAAGCGACCCACACTTGTTTCACGCGGCAACCATTTCATCGTCATGGCTCGCTACGCTGCGCTTTACTTCCGCTGAAATGGTTGCCGCGTGAAACAATCGAAATCTTTGTAGCCATTGAGATTGGCTAAATAGCATCCAATGTACCGCAACTAAATAGTTCGCAGCGCACGAATGACTGATTCGTCCGCCGGCAGCAACTGCTCCGCGTCGAGCTCGTCTGTCGAAATCCAACGCAGTGCTTGCCCCTCAAGGCCGGTGGGTTCGTTTTTCCATTCACTGACGAGAAAAAATTCGATTGTCACGTGCCGATCGGGGTATTCGTGCGCGATGCTCATGAAAAGCTCGGCTGCGACCGGCACGACGCCGATTTCTTCGCTCAATTCGCGCGCCAGCGCAATTTCAGGCACTTCGTGTTCGTGGATTTTTCCACCAGGAAACTCCCACAGCCCGTGAAAAGGCCCGCCATCAACGCGTTCGGCGATCAACACTCTGCCGGACGGGTCTCGAAGAATACCGGCGACAACGTGGAAGCGTCTCAGGTCAGCTTGCCGTGGCACTGCTTGTACTTATTGCCGGAACCGCAGGGGCACGGCTCATTGCGGCCGACTTTGCGTCCGTCGCGAACAAACGGGGCAGCAGGTTCCGCGGCCGGAGTCGACTGACCACCAACCCCCGCGGCCGACGCCTGTCCCTGACCGAGGGCCGAGGCTTGGGCATGCTTATACTGCATAGCCTCTTCTTTCCGCCTTTGCGCCGCCATTTCAGCAAGTTCCTGCTCGCTCTGAATACGAATGCGCGCCAGGATGCTGATCGCGTCGTGCTTGACCTGTTCGAGCATTGCGCCGAACATCTCAAACGCTTCCCGCTTGTATTCCTGCTTTGGGTTTTTCTGTGCGTAGCTTCGAAGGCCGATGCCCTGGCGCAAATGATCCATCGCCGCAAGATGTTCTTTCCAGTGAAAGTCCAGTTGGCGCAGCATGATCTGCTTTTCGACATTACGCATCAGATCGCTGCCGACGTTTTGTTCTTTGTTTGCATATGCCTCATCGGCCGCCTTGACGCACAATTCACGAATACCGTCGTCGTTGAGCGACTTGTCGTCGTGAACAAGCTTGCCGACATTGATGTCAAGACCGAATTCGGCCTCGAGCGCATGCGTAAGTCCTTCTGTATCCCACTGTTCTTCCAGACTGCCCGGTGGAATGTTCAGCTGTACCGTATTCGACACCACTTCTTCTCTAATCGCCGCCACCGAGTCTTCTATCTCTACGGCGTCCATCAGCTCTGAGCGCTGGTGATAGACGACTTTGCGCTGATCATTGGCGACATCATCGTACTCGAGCAGATTCTTGCGAATATCGAAGTTGTGTGCCTCGACTTTGCGCTGCGCACGTTCGATTTGTCGCGACAACAATTTACTCTCGATTGCCTCGCCCTCACGCATGCCGGCCCGTGACAGCAACGCCTTGGTACGTTCGGGATCGCCAAAGATGCGCATCAACGTATCTTCCATTGACAGATAAAAGCGGCTCGAACCCGGGTCTCCCTGTCGACCCGAACGCCCACGCAACTGGTTGTCTATGCGCCGTGACTCGTGGCGCTCGGTGCCAACGATGTGCAAACCTCCAGCCTCAATCACTGCATTGTGACGTTCCTGCCACTCGACGTGAATTTTTTCCTCGTCGGCGTTATCTCCTGCGTCGGCAATCGCCGCATCGAGGCTGCCGCCGAGCACGATGTCGGTACCACGACCGGCCATGTTCGTGGCGATGGTTATTGTGCCCGGGCGCCCTGCATTCTGTACGATTGTTGCCTCGCGTTCATGCTGTTTCGCGTTCAGCACACTGTGCTTGATGCCGCGTTTTTTTAAAATCTTCGATAGCAACTCAGAGGTCTCGATCGATGTCGTACCGACCAGAACCGGCTGGCCGCGCTCCTTGCAGTCGCTAATGTCTTCGATAATCGCTTCGAATTTGTCATCTTGAGTCAGGTAGACGAGATCCGGCTGATCATCTCGCACCATCTCCATGTGCGTCGGGATCACGACGACTTCAAGACCGTAAATTGACTGGAATTCGAATGCTTCGGTGTCGGCTGTACCGGTCATGCCCGATAGGTTGTTGTACAGGCGAAAGTAATTCTGAAACGTAATCGACGCGACCGTCTGGTTTTCCTGCTTGATCGCGACACGCTCTTTCGCCTCGATTGCCTGATGCAGGCCATCGGACCAACGGCGTCCTGGCATCGTGCGGCCGGTGAACTCGTCAACAATGACGATTTCACCGTCCTTAACGATGTAATCCACATCACGCTGGTATATTGCGTGCGCGCGCAAGGCGCCGTTTAAATGATGCACAAGCCGGATGTTGCCCGCATCGTATAGGCTCTGGCCCTCTTCCAGCAGCCCCGCCTGGGCCATCAGCCGCTCAACGTTTTCGTTGCCTTCTTCCGTGACGTGGGCCTGCTTCGCTTTTTCGTCGATCGTATAGTCACCGCGCGGCACGACGGTGCAGGCGACAATCTTGTCGCTATCGTCTTTTAGTACGACGTCGGCTTGCCGCTCGTCCGCCAGCGCAATCGCCACATTGAGGTCCATTACGTTATCGGCATTGCCATCCGCTCGCACCGGATCGCCATTTTTTTCGAATAATTCCACGCGCCGGGCCGATATGTCCCAGTTTGATTGCGCGTCGGATTCTTCGTGTGGTTTCAGCTTGGGAATCAGTTTGTCGATCTTTGCATACAGATCGGTGCTCGACTCGGCAGGCCCCGAAATGATCAAGGGCGTGCGCGCCTCGTCGATAAGAATCGAGTCGACCTCGTCAACGATTGCGAAATTCAGATCTCGTTGCGCTTTATCTGCCGTTGCAAACGCCAGATTGTCGCGCAAATAGTCGAAACCAAGTTCGTTGTTGGTCGCATAGGTGATGTCGCTACCATAGGCATCGCGTTTTTCCTCCTGCGTCTGGCCGCTTTTCGAAACGCCAACTGTGAGTCCCAGGAACTCATAGATAGGCCGCATCCAGTCGGCATCGCGCTGCGCGAGATATTCATTGACCGTAACGACATGCACAGCCCCACCGCTGAGCGCATTCAGGTATGCCGGCAGCGTCGCCACCAGCGTTTTACCTTCACCGGTGCGCATCTCGGCAATATTGCCGTCGTGCAATACCATTCCGCCAACGAGCTGCACATCGAAAGGGCGCATGCCCAGCGTACGCATCGAGGCTTCACGTGCAACCGCGAATGCTTCGGGTAGCAAATCCTGCAGCGTTTCGCCTGCCTCGAATCTCGACTTAAATTCCTCAGTTTTCGCCCGCAGGCGGTCATCGTTTAGACCTTGAAGCTCTGCTTCAAAGCCGTTGATGAGTTTCACGACCCTCGAATACTGGCGCAAAAGTCGCTGATTGCGACTGCCAAATATGCGAGTCAGAAAGTTGGCCACTAGGGACTCCTGAATACGAGTGCTTGCCCGCGCCATAAGCGCCAGCAAAACAAAGCGCGTTATTTTAGGGTCTTGGCGCCGGTTTTAGAATCAAAACTCGGCGTAATTTCGCTCATTACTCGCATTTGTGGGCAAATCCGCCATTCACAAGTCGGAGTCGGGGGTGGATGCTGGGTTCGGCTTACTTGCCGCGGTCGCGAATGAAATTGACCGGGTTCACTCTATGGCCGTTTTTGAGGACCTCAAAGTGCAGATTTGGGCCGGTTGCGCGGCCGGTGTCACCCATCAGGGCAACCGACTGGCCCTTTCTGACCTCGTCACCGACGTTGACGAGGTTTTCTGCATTGTGGGCGTAGCGGGTTGCATAGCCATTGCCGTGATTAATCTCGATCATGACGCCATAGCCGTATCGGTCCCCGGACCACGTCACGACACCGTCGGCGACGGCAGCTATCTCTTGGCCACTCTTGCCGGCAAAGTCGACACCGGTATGATTGGCCGGCTTGCCGGTAAACGGATCGGTCCGTTTGCCGAAATACGATGAAATCCAACCCGAGGTAACTGGCCGACCCTGAGGATAAACGCGTTCCTGCAGGCTCTCGTTCATCAATACGCCTTCGAGAACCCAGAGTTGAGCTTCACGATTATTGAGCTGGCTATCCAACGATGCCATGGCCTGCACGACGTCAGGAATTGCAAGGTTTGAGCCACTGGCGACCGGCTCTTCCGGTCCACCCAGAGCAGGTGCTGAATCAAAATCGAACTCGCCGTCGTCGAGTTCGGCCATATCGGTAAGGCGACGACCGAGCGCGTCGAGTCGAATAACACGTGCATTCATTTGCGCGATGCGAATCGCAAGTGCGTCCAACGTGTCTTCGTTATCCTGACGAATCGACGCGATATTTTCCTGCTGCACTCGAAGCTCATCGCCAAGAACCACCATTTGTTTCTGGCTCACGCCAGAACCGGTTGTGGAGGAATACCAGTAGCCGCTAGTAAAGCTCATCGCACCAAGAATGCCGACAATGGCAAAGGCGACCAGCCCGGCTGTTGGGCCAGACAGATCAAATTGCCGAGGCTTACGCGGCCCCTTGCCGAAAATCACAACATTCATCGAGTACGCCTCGGATGCGTTTCGCTCAAATCGCTATTATTAGCGCTGCGAGTCGCTTTTACGTTTGTGGTTGTTGACCCGCAATAATTCATCGTTTCGGTAGCCCCGCTGTCGTAGGATCAGATCCCTTAGACCGGTGGTTTTGCGTCCCCGCCTTTCAGCGGGTATGCCTTTGTCGAGTTAGAAACTATGCATAATGTCGGAATTCATTACAAGATCAATCAGTTCGAAGGGTGAACGCCATCACCCAGATTGCCGCAAAATCGCCAACTACGTCACACTTCAGATGCCATCCGACAAGCTCAAGAATCTGTTAAATCCCAGTGGAAACGGGGAGTTAGCGAATATGGTCGAGCGCGCCCAAGCCATGGGCGCGCTGACGGAGTCGCTTGCCGCGGCGCTGCCCGACGATTTCGCCGGCAGCCTCGTCGCCGCAAATATCCGAGATGACGGCGAGCTCGTGGTCATCGCAGCCTCGCCGGCCTGGGCCTCGCGCCTCCGATTTGAGACCGAAAAGCTGATCGCCGCTGCCAACCAGACAGATCAACAAGTCACCCACTGCTCGGTACGCGTATCTCACGATACTCAGGCCTAAGATCGGGTCGAAGTCGACACTGGGTTGAGACGAAGGCAATCGCCATTGCGAGGCATCTCTCCCTCATGGCTCGCTACGCTGCGCTTTACTTCGGTCGAGAAACCTCGCAATGGCGATTGCCGCGACATTCCTAGAGTCGAGACAGGAAAACGAAAGTCCGAGCTGTGGCCTGTTTTCTCTAGAATCTAACGTCGCCGATAGTACGAACGTACAGCTGCGAGTGGCAGGTTCTTCATCGGAAGTAAAGCGCAGCAGAGCGAGCCATGACGATGAGGAGCCTGCCACTCGCAGCCGATTGAATTTTCATTTGGAAGCACGGCCTGGTGACCGCATCTACAGGTCAGGCGTAAGCCGGAGTGGCGTAAGAGATTGGTGACTTGCGCGAATCCTCGAAGGTCACCTCCTCCCATGCTGCTTTATTTTCGAGTAGTCCACACAGCAGCTTGTTGTTTAATTCGTGCCCCGATTTGTAGGCACGGAATTCACCGAGCAGCGTATGGCCGAGCAGATAAGCGTCACCGATGGCGTCGAGGATTTTGTGAATGACGAATTCGTTCGAGTAACGTAGTCCGTCCTCATTGAGAATGCGATAGTCGTCCAGAACGATCGCATTATCCATACTACCGCCGAGCGTCAGATTGCGTTCCCGTAATGCCTCGACGTCACGCAAGAAACAAAACGTACGGGCACGACTGACTTCCTTCAAAAACGAAGTTGACGAAAAATCGATTGTTGCCCGCTGACTCAATTTATTGAACACCGGGTGATTGAAGTACACCTCGAAATCCACTTTGAAGCCATTGAAAGGCCGTAACTCAGCCCACTTATCGCCATCTTCGACCCGCAAGGTCTTTTTGATGCGAATAAATTTCTTCGGCGCGTTCTGTTCCTCGATGCCGGCAGATTGCAGCAAGAACACAAACGGTCCCGCGCTGCCATCCATGATTGGAACCTCCGGTGCGGAGAGGTCGATATTGATATTGTCGATACCGAGGCCCGCGAGTGCCGACATCAAATGCTCAACGGTTGCAACTTTGACGCCGTCCTTGACCAATGTTGTACCAAGCATTGTTTCGCCGACCAGCCGTGGATCGGCGGGAATGTCCACCGGTGAGTCGAGATCTACGCGACGAAACGTGATTCCGGCGTTTTCCGCAGCCGGTCGCAGCGTCATGTAGACCTTATCGCCCGAATGGAGACCGACGCCAGTCGCACGAATCGCTGTTTTCAATGTCCGTTGTCGCAATATCGCCACAGCAAAAAGTCAGTGAAATAGGTATGAATCGTAGGCAGCGTTGTATGACTGCTACGTGAACGGCCCAATATGACCGGTGGATGTCACCCAAAACCGGGCGCAAGACTATCACACGTTGCTAAAACTCTTCAAGGTTTTCAGAGTGTTAGAGACTGTCCGTCACGTCGCCGGCGAGCAGCCATCAAGCGTGGGAAGAAACTCGGCCGGCCCGGGAATCCCGGGCCGGCAAGCGGAGGCATTAAGCCTGAAACGAGTGAGTGACGTCTCAGGCGTCCCCTTGTCCTGCGGTCAGTCGGCCTGACGTCGCAGAAATGCGGGGATATCGAGTAACTCTTCCTGCAATCCAGCCCCATCGAGGCCATCACCCACGGCTCGCTTGCGCTGCACAGTTGGTTTGTCGAGCCCATGGTAGTTCGGTTCGGCCTGTGCTGCCGGCCGCCGCACGATACGCATCGGCGCATCGGCGTTGGCCGCATGCTGGCCTAGACCCGTTGCAACAACCGTTACGCGAATGCGATCGGTCATATCCGGATCGATAACTGTGCCAACGACGACGGTCGCATCTTCCGACGCGAACTCCTTTACCGTATTGCCGACTTCCTGGAACTCGCCGATTGACAGATCCATACCAGCCGTCACGTTGACGAGGATGCCGTTCGCGCCGGCCAGGTTGATGTCTTCGAGCAACGGACTGGACACGGCAGCCTCTGCGGCCTCCCGTGCACGGTCTTCACCGGACGACGAACCAGAACCCATCATCGCCATGCCCATTTCAGCCATCACCGTACGAACGTCAGCGAAGTCGACGTTGATCAAACCGGGTCGCGTAATCAGTTCCGCGATGCCCTGCACTGCGCCTTGCAGAACCTGGTTCGCCGACTTGAAAGCGTCGAGCAGAGTCGTCTCACCGCCGAGTACCGTTAGCAACTTTTCATTCGGAATTGTGATCAGTGAGTCGACGAACTTTCCGAGTTCGCCAATGCCGTGCTCCGCGATTGCCATTCGCTTTGTGCCTTCCATCGAGAACGGCTTGGTCACGACCGCAACGGTCAGGATGCCAAGCTCTTTCGCAACTTGAGCGACGATCGGCCCAGCGCCTGTTCCTGTACCACCGCCCATTCCTGCCGTAATGAACAACATGTCGGCGCCTTCGATGACTTCATTGATACGGTCACGATCTTCCATCGCTGCCTGGCGACCAATGTCGGGATTCGCGCCCGCACCCAGGCCTTTCGTAATATTGCAGCCTATCTGCAACGACGTTCGCACGTGCGAGCCCTTCAGGGCCTGTGCGTCGGTATTCGCGCAGATAAAATCAACGCCCTCGATTCCGGTGTTGACCATGTGGGACACAGCGTTACCGCCGCCACCACCAACGCCGATCACCTTGATGATCGCGGTCTGACTGTGCGCATCCATTAATTCAAACATGTCCTATTCCTCCGCTTCTGAATTTCAAATTCAGTTGTTTCCTTGTGGGGCACTCACTAAATCCCCGTTCAACCCCCGGTCGAAACCAGGCTCCTAAAACTCGTTTCAATCTGCGTTTTCATATCTGCCTCTGAAACCAACTTTTCATACGGTCCCAGACATCACTTAAATTGTTGCTGACCGGCGTGCTGCGCCCACCGCGACGCGACAGGTTTTCGTAGCCGTACAAAAGCAGGCCCACGCCGGTCGCATGAATTGGATTGCGTACGACGTCCATCAGACCTTCGACGTATTGCGGCGAACCGAGCCGAACCGGCATGTGAAACACCTCTTCGGCGAGTTCCACAGCACCTTCCATCTTGGCGCTGCCGCCGGTAATGACGGTGCCAGCCGCAATCAATTCCTCGAATCCAGATCGTCGTAGCTCGTCACGAACCAGGCCGAATAATTCCTCGTAACGTGGCTCGACGATTTCCGCCAGCGTCTGTCGTGCGAGACGCCGAGGTGGTCGTTCGCCAACGCTGGGTACCTCGATCGTTTCGTCCGGATTTGCAAGTTGCGATAGCGCACAGGCGTACTTGATCTTGATTTCCTCGGCGTATTGCGTCGGTGTACGCATCGAGACAGCAATGTCGTTTGTCACCTGGTCGCCGGCGATCGGAATCACTGCAGTGTGCTGTATGGCGCCGCCTAAAAAGACGGCAATGTCAGTAGTGCCACCGCCAACGTCAACGATGCACGAGCCGAGCTCTTTTTCGTCTTCAGTTAGTACTGAATAGCTCGACGCAAGTTGCTCGAGAACGATGTCGTCCACTTCGAGTCCACACCGTTGCACACACTTGACAATATTTTGTGCGGCGCTTTCGGCGCCGGTTACCATGTGCACCTTGGCTTCGAGGCGAACGCCGGACATACCGACCGGTTCTCGTATGCCTTCCTGACCATCAATAAGGAATTCCTGTGGAAGAATGTGCAAAATTTTCTGATCGGCCGGAATTGCGACGGCACGCGCAGCATCGATTACCCGATCGACATCGCCAGCACTGACTTCAGAATCGCGAATACCGACGATGCCGTGCGAGTTCAGACTGCGCACATGACTGCCGGCGATGCCCGTATACACCGAGTGAATATCGCACCCGGCCATCAACTCGGCCTCCTCGATCGCGCGCTGAATCGAATGTACGGTTGACTCAATATTGACGACAACGCCTTTCTTGAGCCCACGCGACGGATGTGAGCCGATACCCACGACTTCGATGTCGCCCTCATCATTGAGCTCGCCAACGATCGCGACGACTTTCGACGTGCCAATATCGAGACCGACGATTAGGTTTTTGTCACCGCGTTTTGACATTCTTACTGAGCACCTTGTAACGCGAGCATTTCTCGTGCCGCGTTTTCTGGATTGGTAATCGGCGTATTCGCGCCATCTTTCCAACCAATCGTGAAACCATTGCTGTAACGCATGTCGATGTACGCGATGTCCTCTGCCCGTCCAGTGATTACGTTGGCGACGACGGCAATAAACAGGTCTGTGCGCTGGCCAACATCGCGGCGACCCAGGCGCACTTCGACGCCATTGGCCAGCGTCATCTCCCAGGCGCCGCGTGGGTCAAGGTGTACACGCCGAACGTCGAGGCCGATTGGAATCAGCCGATCGCGGACACTCAAGTAGCTACGCGCAACATCGGCCGAGCGATTTTCGGGGCCAGATAATCGCGGCAACTCCGCGGGAATGTGTCGCGCATCGCTAACAAACAACTCACCGCGCACATTGAGGAGCCCGCCCTCGCCCCAGGTTGCCGCCGGCACCTGCTCGGTAACCGTGATTGCGATGCGGCTCGGCCAACGTCTGGCAACGGCGGCCTGATCGATCCATGCCAGCTGCTGAATCAGTTGCTGCATGTGGCCAAGATCAGCACCGAGAAAGCCTGCATCGAGTTCTTCGCTGACAGCCTCTTCGATTTGCAGCGCTGTTACCCGCTGAAACGGGCCATTCACCGCTATCGACTCGATGTCGCTGTCTAGTAGACGCGTGCTCATGTCATAGGTCACCACAATGATGATCACGGCAATCACAGGCGTGATAAGACGGCTGATTGACAGTTTCGGCATCGCAAACTTAGGGGCCTGTTTTGGCTTGCGCCGGCGTGCTTGCTTACGCGCCATTCGCCACCTCCCGTGTGTCAGCGACGACGCCATCGGATACCTTCGCGAAACTTGTCTCCAGTATTCGCCAACAAAGCTCGGCAAAGTCCATGCCGTCCTGTTTCGCCGCGATCGGTACCAAACTGTGACTTGTCATGCCCGGCACCGTGTTGACCTCGAGAATCTGTGGCTCGCCGTCGGCGCCTGCCATGAAATCGACGCGTCCCCATCCGCTGCAGCCGAGCGCCGCGAATGCGGCGAGCGAGAGATCTTTGTAGTGCTGCTCATCGCCGGCAGACGACGTGCCCGGGCAGTAATATTCGGTGCGATCCGATTCGTACTTCGCGCGGTAATCGTAAAAAACGCGGGGCGTTTCAATGCGTATGCTCGATAAGGCCTCGCCTTGCAATACAGCGACGGTCATTTCGTCGCCGACAACGCATTGCTCAGCGATCGCTGGTTCATCAAATCCCAAAGCCAGATCACAGGCTTTCTCAAGGTCTGCCAGCTCAAACACTTTGCTCATGCCGACGCTGGAGCCCTGCCCCGCAGGCTTCAGTATCAGTGGTAATCCGAGCTGTTCGAGTGCAAGCGCCGCGTCCGAACGGCTGTGGATGACGTGATAATCGGGTGTCGGTAACCCGGCAGCACGAAACAGCTGCTTGCTGCGAATCTTGTCCATGGCGAGCGAGGACGCCATGACACCGCTGCCGGTATACGGCGTATCGAGCCACTGCAGTGCTCCTTGCAATGCGCCGTCTTCGCCACCGGGCCCGTGTAACGCGATCCAGACTCTGTGGAAACCCGCCGCGGCAAATTCCGCCATTGATCGTTCCGCCGGGTCCCAAGCGTGCGCATCGACGCCGGCGTTCTTTAGGGCATCAAGCACTGCGCTGCCGGTATCCAGCGACACGTCCCGCTCACTCGACTGGCCACCGAGCATTACAGCAACGCGGCCGAAATCGCGAGCATGGCGGATCCTATGGCGAGTCTCCGTCGTCATTTCGGCGTGCTTCACTGCGACACCTCGCCAATAATTCGCACTTCGTGCACCAAACCAACGCCGTGCGTCTCAAGTACCGTCTGACGAACGTGTTCGATCAGCTCCTCGATGTCCGTTGCTGTTGCATCGCCACGATTAATGATGAAATTCGCATGTTTGTCGGACACTTCTGCACCACCGATACTGGATCCTTTCAGCCCGGCGGCCTCGATAAGTCGTGCTGCATGGTCGCCTTCTGGATTTCGAAATACCGAACCACAGCTCGGCAGGCCAAGCGGCTGTGTTCTCTTTCGCCGGTCAAGCATCGCATTCAAGTTTTCCATGCTCGCCGTCGCGCTCGGATCAAAACGAAAAGTCGCTTCGAGGAACCATTCATTCTGTGGACCAGTCACGTTGCGGTAGCTGACGGAATACTCTGCGGGCGCGCGTTCGTGAATTTCACCGGCGCGGTCAATCGTGCGAACCGATTCAACGCGTTCCCATGTTTCACCACCGTGGGCGCCGGCATTCATTGCAAGTGCGCCGCCTACCGTTCCTGGGATGCCCGCGAAAAATTCCGACGGACCTAGGCCCCAGCGAATACACTGCCGTGCAAGCTGCGTGCACGCCACACCGGCACCCGCACGAACAACGTAATGATCAACCCGCTCGAGATCGCGCAACAATTTTGCGGCGGCGATGACAACACCCGGCAAACCACCCTCGCGCACCAGTAGATTGCTGCCGACACCAAACCAAAACAACGGCACATCGTCGTCAAGGTCGCGCAAAAAAAGCTGTAGATCCTCGATGCTTGCGGGAACAAAATAGCTCTCTGCCGGCCCGCCGACTCGCCACGACGTGTGCCGGCTCATCGGCTCGTTGTGCCGCAGCTCGCCCTGCACGTTGATTTCCGCCGGTGCGACCATCATGAGTGCACCTTCAAGTTCGGTTTGCTGTTGAGCACGTTCGGCAGATCGGCCGCATAGGCGCCGATGTCTCCGGCGCCCATGGTCAGCAACAGATCGCCATCGGCGAGCAAACCCTTAAGTACCGGCTCTAGATCATCAAGCGACTCAACGAAGACCGGTTCGACAGAGCCGCGCGAGCGAACCGCTCGCGCGATCGCGCGGCCGTCCGCGCCCGCAATCGGTGCTTCGCCCGCGGCAAACACGTCCAACAGAATCAAGACGTCGGCCTCGGAAAGCACTTGCGCGAAATCATCCATCAGGTCGCGCGTACGTGTGTAGCGATGCGGCTGAAATACCAATACCGTCCGTTTGTCGGGCCACCCGCTTTTTGCCGCCGCGAGCGTCGCTGCGATCTCGGTAGGGTGATGGCCGTAGTCATCAATTAGCAGCACCTTGCCGGTGCCCGTTTCGACTTCGCCGAGATTTTGAAAACGACGATCGATGCCTTCAAAATTCTCGAGCGCGTTGACAACTGCCGCGTCGCCGAGTTGCAGCTCGTCGGCAACGGCGATCGCCGCAAGCGCATTGCAGACGTTGTGCAGCCCAGGCAGTTGCAACGAAATACTCAGTGGCGTCCTGTCGTTACCACGAATGACGTCGAAACTGGTCAAGCCCGCGTCAAAGCGAATATTTTCGGCACGCACATCGGCGTCTTTGTTGAGGCCATAGGTCAGCACGGTTCGGCCGATGTCGCCAATGATCTCGTTGACGCCGGGGTCGTCTGAGCAAACTACTGCAAGCCCGTAGAACGGTAGATTGTGTAAGAACTCGATGAAGCTCGCGCGCAGCTTGTCAATATCTCCCTCATAGGTCGACATGTGATCCGCGTCGACATTTGTCACGATCGCGAGCATCGGCTTTAGGTGAACGAATGACGCATCGGACTCGTCGGCTTCAGCAACCAGATACTCGCCTTGACCAAGTCTGGCGTTCGCATCTGCGCTCTTGAGCCGCCCACCAATGACGAACGTCGGGTCGAGGCCGCCTTCGGCTAGCACGCTCGCCACTAGACTGGTCGTTGTGGTTTTGCCGTGCGTGCCAGCAACCGCTATCGAATAGCGAAAGCGCATTAGCTCAGCAAGCATTTCGGCGCGTTGCACCACCGGCATCACTTTGTCGCGTGCGGCGACCACCTCCGGGTTGGTTTCATCGACCGCGCTGGAGACGACAACGGCATCGGCATTGCGAATGTTATCGGCAGCGTGGCCGATGAATACGGTCGCGCCCTGCTTTTCGAGGCGCTTTGTCTGTTTGTTGGACTTGAGATCAGACCCCTGCACGCCGTAGCCGAGGCTTAGCATGACCTCGGCGATTCCGGACATGCCGGAGCCGCCAATTCCAACAAAATGAACCTGATGGATTCTGCGCATTTTCTTAATCATGCGAAGACTCCAGCCTGTTCCATTAATAATTTGCTTATGCGCTCAAGAGAGTCGGGCATAGACAATGCTCGCGCCTTGTCGGCGCGAGATTGCAAGACCGATCGCTCGCTCAACCAGTCGCTGAGGTGTGCGCAAAGCGATTTGGCCGTCAGATCGCGCTCGTCAATGATCAATGCAGCGCCGGCGTCTGCCATAGGTCGCGCGTTCGCTGTTTGATGATCATCGACCGCCGACGGGTACGGAATAAACAATGCGGGCAATCCGACAGCGCACAACTCAGCAACAGTCAACGCACCTGCGCGGCAAACGACTAAGTCTGCCCAGGCGTATGCCGACGCCATGTCTTCGATAAATGGCGTCAACTCGACGTCGATGCCGTTACCGGCGTAGGCCTCTCGAGCTGTTTCAAGCGTCCGCTTGCCGCACTGATGACGAACGACAGGTCGTAGCTCTTCGGGCAACAAGGCGAGCGCCGCCGGCACCGTCTTGTTCAACGCAAGCGCGCCCTGACTACCGCCAAGCACGAGGAGCCGTAACGGCCCCTCGCGCCCGGGGTAGCGTGCGCCAGGTAAAGGGACGGCCGCGATATCTTCGCGAACCGGATTGCCGACGGTTTGCACGTCGGTGCGGGAATTAAAACTGCCCGGGAAGGCTTGCAGCACAACCCGGGCAAGACGCGCCAGAAGACGATTAGTGAGGCCTGCGGCCGCGTTTTGTTCGTGTATGACCAGTGGTCGACGCATAAGCCAGGCAGCAACCCCGCCTGGACCACTCGCGAAGCCGCCCATACCAAGGACCGCCGCTGGGCGGCGGCGCAACATGACGCCGAGCGCCTGTAGCGTCGCCCACAGCAGTTCAAACGGTGCAACGAGCAGCGCCAGTAAGCCCTTGCGACGCAGGCCTTTGATGCGAATCCACTCGATGTCGATGCCAGCGGCAGGTACGACGCGCGCTTCGAGACCACGGCGTGTCCCCAGCCAGACGACGTCTTGCGACTGCTGCTGCAGCGCTCGCGCCACGGCCAGGGCCGGATACACGTGACCGCCGGTACCACCAGCCATGACGAGAATCGGTCGTTCTGTTGGTCGCCCACTCATGAGCGCTTGTTCCGTTTTGCACGCTTGCGATTCACCGGTTTCGCATCGACGACGAGTTCGTGATGAATACGCAGCAGGATCGCGATTCCGATCATTGTGACGATCAGGCTGCTACGGCCATAACTGACCAGCGGCAGAGTCAGCCCTTTAGTCGGCAACAGACCCATATTCACGCCAACGTTTATGAACGCCTGAAGGCCAATCCAGGTACCGATACCGATTGCAATATAGGCCTCAAAAAATCGTTCGGCGTTGACCGCTCTGATAGCCAGCTTGAAAACGCGCCACAGCATCGCGAGGAATACACCGATCAATATGAACGATCCAATTAATCCGAACTCTTCTGCATACACAGCGAACACAAAGTCCGTATGTGCCTCCGGCAGGTAAAACAGTTTCTGCACACTGTTACCGAGACCGACGCCGAACCACTCGCCGCGACCAATCGCGATCAATGACTGCGTCAACTGGAAACCTGAATCAAATGGGTCCGCCCATGGGTCGAGAAAGCCGGTCAGACGCTGCATGCGATACGGTGATACGATCGCCAACAGTGCCATTCCAAAAAAAGCCACAAAGAAGAACAGCAGAAAATCGCGAATTCGGGCGCCTGCGACAAACAACATCGTCAGCGCTGTAGCGAGCAACACGACCGCCGCACCAAAATCCGGCTCGGCCAGTAGCGCTGCCGAGGCCAACGACAACAGCAACATCGGCCGCAGAAAGCCGACGAAATGTTCACGCAAAGACCTGTTGTGGCGCACGAGATAGCCGGCAAGATAAATGATGAAACACAGCCGCGCAGGTTCCGAGACCTGCAGGTTGATGATGCCTAAGCGTATCCAGCGGCGACTGCCGTTAACCTCATAGCCGATGCTCGGCACCAGAACAAGAAGCAGCAGCGCTAGTCCCGCGAATAACATCAACGGACCCAGCGTGCGCCAGACCTGCATCGGAATGTACAGGCAAACGAAACCACCGGCCGCACCCATCACGGCGGCGACAAGTTGCCGCTGAACATAATAAAACGGATCGCCCGTCCCGTTGTCGGACAAGGAAATCGACGCCGACGCAAGAATCACAAAGCCGCCGAATAACAAGATCAAGACGGTCGTCAGCAACACAGCATCGAACTGCAATGGCGTTTTCAGCCGTGCCGGAAACGGAAACGTTGCGCTGCTCGTGGTCATTGCCGCAATCCGAGGACCGCGTTCGCGAACGCATCTCCGCGGGCCTCATAATTCGAAAACTGATCGAGGCTCGCGCAGGCCGGCGCAAGTAACACAGTGTCGTCCGACTCCGCAAACTGGGACGCCTGCTGCACGGCATCATCCATATCCCGCGCGAAATAGACGGGTCTGACCGTGTCGAGTGCCGCAGAAATCTTCTCCGCGTCCTCGCCCAGCAGTACCGCTGCACGCAGTTTGTTTTCGACAGCCGCGGCGATCGTAGAAAAATCCGCTCCCTTTCCGACACCACCGGCCACCAGCACGATCATGCCGTCAACTGATTCGATCGACGCAACCGCCGCGGCAACGTTTGTCGCTTTCGAATCGTTCACATAATTTACGGCCGAGACCCGGTCAACGAACTGCATGCGATGCGGCAATCCGGGAAACTCACAAAGCACCTGCAACATCGCTGGCATCTCAAGGCCGGCTAATTCTCCGGCGGCCAACGCCGCAAGCGCGTTTGCTTGATTGTGTTGGCCGAATAACGCCAGATCTTTTGTCGACAGCAGCAGCGTCTCGCCGCGGGCGAGAAACATGTCGCCGTCCTCTTCGCGAAGACCATAATGGCCAGTTTTTGGTACGTCGAGTCCGAAACTCACTGATTTCTTGAGGTGCTTGACGTATTTTTTTGCGCTGTTGTCAGCGCGATTGAATACAGCCGCCTTTGCCTCACGATAGACGCGGTACTTGGAGCGTCGATACTCATCCTCGGTCGAATGCCAGTCGAGATGATCCGGCGAGATATTTAGCAGTATTGAGACTTCCGCGGGTAATGCTTGCGTACGCTGCAGCTGAAAGCTGGACAACTCAAGGACGTAAATATCGGGCAGCTCTTTATCGAGAAGATCGAGCGCCGGTTCACCGAGGTTGCCGCCAGCATAGACTTGCATCCCAGCCGCGGTAAACATGTGATACAGCAATGTCGTTACCGTACTCTTTCCGTTAGATCCGGTCACGGCAAGAAACGGGGCCCGCGCCTCGCGTGCGAACAGCTCAATGTCGCTGACAACTTCGACGTTGGCTTTACGCGCATCGGCAAGTAGCGGATGGCTGTCGGCGATGCCCGGCGACGCGATGATGCGTTTGACGCTGCCCGGCAACTTGGCTTTACCCAAAAGAACCTTCGCGTCGGGGCAAATTTCTCTGAGCGCATCGATGCCCGGTGGCTCATCACGCGTGTCGAAGAATGTCGCATCGAGTTCATTGCGCTGCAGGTATCGCGCGATCGACAGCCCGGTCGCACCAAGACCAAGCACGAAATCCCTTGTGGAAGTGTTGGCAGCCGCGCTCATCGTATTTTCAGACTCGCCAGACCAATCAGCACCAGGATGACCGTAATAATCCAGAATCGAACGATGACTTTCGGTTCCGCCCAGCCTTTCAATTCGAAGTGGTGATGAATTGGCGCCATGCGAAACACGCGCCTGCCGGTCATCTTGAACGACACAACCTGAATGATCACCGACAGCGTCTCGACGACAAATACACCGCCCATGATGGCGAGTACGATTTCCTGCCGAACGACGACGGCAACGACGCCAAGTGCCGCACCCAACGCGAGCGCACCGATGTCACCCATAAAGACCTGCGCCGGATAGGTGTTAAACCACAGAAAGCCGAGACCGGCACCGGATAGTGCCGCACAAAACACTAGAATTTCTCCAGCCCCGGCCACGTAAGGGATATCGAGGTAACCAGAGAAATTGACGTTACCGGTCACGTAGGCGAACACACCAAGCGCGCCGCCGACCAATACCGTAGGCATGATCGCAAGTCCGTCGAGCCCGTCGGTCAAATTGACCGCATTTGAAAAGCCGACAATAAAGAAGTACGTCACGACGACCTGAAAGACGCCAAGTGGGACCATCAAGTCCTTGAAATACGGTATCAGCAACGAGGTCGAGATTTCGCCGGCCGCCGTGACGTACAAAGCGATGGCTGCGGTGATCGCCGCAACCGACTGCCAGAAGAGCTTTTGTTTTGCGGAGATCCCGGCGGGATTCTGCAAAACCAGTTTTTTGTAGTCATCGACGTAGCCGATTGCGCCGAATGACAGCGTTACGAAGAGAACGATCCACACGAAACGATTTTCGAGGTCGGCCCACAGCAATGTGCTTATAGCGATCGCCGTCAGAATTAACGCACCGCCCATGGTTGGCGTGCCTGCTTTTGGCAAATGTGTAACCGGGCCGTCTTCGCGGACTGGCTGACCGACCTGCTTGACAGACAGCTTTTCGATCATGCGTGGTCCGATCACGAACGACAGAACAAGCGCGGTCAGCGCGCCGAGAATTGCGCGCATCGTCAAATAATTAAATACGTTGAAACCGGATTCGAATTGCGACAGGTACTGGGTCAAATACAGCAGCATGATTAGGCTTCCCCACTCATGCCGGTGGTCGCGCCAAGCGCACTCACGACACGCTCCATGCGCATGAAGCGCGAACCTTTGACGAGCACGTTAACGCCTGTGGTCACCGAAACGCGTAACGCATCGATTAGCGCATCTATTGATTCAAACCAGCTGGCGTTCGAACCGAATGCTTCGGTTGTATTGCGCGACAATTCGCCGGTGGCAAATAGACGCGTGACGCCCGCGCGCTTTACGGCGATTCCGACTTCGCGATGCAATCGCGCACTGTCATCGCCGAGCTCGCCCATATCGCCGAGCACGAGCCAGCTCTCGCCATCCAACGACGCCAGGAATTCCGCTGCCACAGCAACACTCAATGGATTGGCGTTGTAGCTGTCGTCGTACAACGTGGAACCGTTCAGCCCGGAAAGTGGCTCTAGTCGGCCCGATACTGGCTTGACCAGTTCCAACGCGGTCTGAATCTGTTCCGGGGCGACACCGAGCGACATTGCGATCGCAGCAGCGGCGCACGCGTTTCGGACGTTGTGGCGTCCGGGCAGCGAAAGACGTACATCGACCCGATCCTTACCGAGGTGCAATACGAAATTCGAACCCGCACCGTCTGCTTTAATATCTGTAGCACTGACGTCGGCGTCAGTATCGATACCGAAACTTAGGGTCTCGACGTCTGCGGCCATCGACTTCCAGTACTCGAAGTAGTCGTCGTCAGCATTCAGAACAGCCACACCCGGGCGCATTTTGCCGCAAAGGATTTCCGCCTTCGCCGTCGCAACACCCTTGATCGAATTGAACCCTTCGAGGTGCGCTGCTGCGGCATTCGTGATCGCAACGACATCCGGTTCGGCCAGTGATGTCAGATAAGCAATCTCGCCAGCGTGATTGGCGCCCATTTCCAACACGGCATAACGATGCTCTGCATCGATACGCGTCAACATCAGCGGCATACCGATGTCATTATTCAGGTTGCCTTCGGTCGCCAGCGTCGGCCCGGTCTGTGCTAGACAAGCTGCCGTAAGTTCCTTTAACGTCGTTTTGCCATTGCTGCCGGTGATTCCGACAACGACTGCAGATTGGTCGCGGCGCCAGGCGGCACCCAGTTCGCCGAGTGCGGCGCGGGTGTCGCGCACGGCAATTTGCGCGAGATCGGCGGCGATCTTGGTGCCCACGACGGCACCGGCAGCGCCTTTTTCGCTTGCCTGAGGAACATAGTCACTGCCAGTGAAATTCGGACCATCAAGCGCGATGAACAGTTCGCCGTTCTTTAGCGTGCGCGTATCGGTACTTACGCCGTCGAACAGTCTGTCGTTACCGAACAACGTTCCATGCATGGACGCAGCGGCATTCGCGAGGGTCGTCATCATGCGCGCCCCTCGGGTCGCAGGGCTTCGAGATTTCCTAACGCCGCGTCGTAGTCCGAAAAATCGAGTCGATCGTTGCCGATAATTTGGTAGTTCTCATGGCCTTTGCCCGCAATCAGGACTACATCCGACGCGTCGGCGTTCGCGATGGCCCATGCAATGGCCGCTGCGCGATCTTCAATGACCGTTGCCGTATCCGTTTTTGTCAGCCCCGCCAGGATGTCGTCGACGATTTTCGCAGGCGGTTCACTACGCGGGTTGTCGTTGCATATAACGACGCGATCAGCGAGTCGCTCCGCGATGCGGGCCATTAGTGGGCGCTTGCCAGCGTCGCGGTCACCTCCGCACCCAAACACACACCAAACATTGGCCCGGCAATGCGCGCGCAATGCGCGTAACGCATGGTCCAGAGCGTTCGGCGTATGCGCATAGTCGATGTACACCGCTGGTCCGTGAGTTACGGCTACTCGTTGCATTCGTCCAGGCGGTGCGCTCAGCTCCGCCAGCGCTGCGCACGCATCCTCGAGTTCGAAGTTATCGGCAAGCAAGTACGCAAGTACCAATACCGCATTGGCGATGTTGAAATCACCGGGCAAGGGAACGAACGCACTACCATTGCCCCATGATGTTTGGAGATGAACTCGGGAGCCCGTTGCCTGCGTAATGATCGAGCGAACGAACACGAATGGTCGGCCGTTCGCAACACGATCGAATTTCGTCGATACCGTAATAACGTCATTGCCACAACGCGCCGCGAGTTCGGAACCGAATTCCGAATCCAGATTGATAATGCGATTATTTGCGCGGTGCTCTACAAACAGTTTCGCCTTCGCATCGCCATACGCGCGCATACTGCCGTGATAATCGAGATGATCTCGAGTCAAGTTCGTAAACAGAGCGGCGTGGAATCGCACACCATCGACACGTCGTTGATCAAGCGCATGAGACGACACTTCGACCGCGGCATGATCGGCGCCGTTATCACGAAATGTCGCCAGCCGGCGATGCATCTCAATGACATCCGGCGTTGTCATGTTATCGTCGCTGTCTATCTCGCCGATACCGTAACCGAGCGTGCCGGCGTAAGCACATTTCCGGCCAAGGCGATCGAGTGACTGCGCAATCATCCATGCAACGGACGATTTACCGTTCGTGCCGGTCACGCCGACAACCTCGAGCTGTTCCGACGGCGAACCGAAAAATCGATTCGCGATTTCGCCGAGATGATTTGCCAGATTTGCGACCGGCACTAATGGGATGCCGATGTCGCCAGGAACTTTCGTTGCCGTCGATGAATCGTACGCAATCGCTACGGCCCCCGCCTCCAGCGCCGGTTCCCAAAAGTCGAGACCATGATGGGTTGCTCCTTCGCATGCGAGAAACAAAGAACCCATCTTTAGCCGGCGACTATCGCTGGCGATATCGACAACGGGTAGTGCAGGAGCATTGGCGAGCCGCTCGAGCAGCACGTCGAGGAAAGTTTCTGTAATCAGATGTTCTGCCGGCATGCTCATTGACTCGTTGCCTGATGAGTCATGGCCTGCATGACGCTGCCCGGATCGCGCGCGGGCAACGCGTCTGGCGGTATCGCCAGCAGACGCAAGGACTCGGCCATGACGTCGGAAAACACCGGCGCCGCAACATCGCTTCCGTAATAGAGCTCACCGCTCGGCTCGTCGATGACGACGACAGCCGCGAGACGGGGATCGCTGGCGGGTGCGAGCCCCGCGAAAATTGAGAAATATTTGTCTTCCGAGTAACCGCCAACACCCGACTTCCACGCGGTGCCGGTTTTTCCGGCGACGCGATATCCGGTCACCGATGCTTTAGTCCCGGTACCACCGGGACGCACGACTTCTTCGAGCATGCGTTTGACCGCGCTTGCCGTATCCGGAGCAATAACTTGTTCACCGATGCCGGGGTGTTCTAGCGCAAGCAATGAAACGGGACGAATCCGACCCTCGGTGCCTAGCGCAGCATAGGCCTGCGCCAGCTGCAATGGCGTGACCGAAATTCCGTAGCCATAACCTAACGTAGCCTGATTGATCTCTTTCCAGTGTTCGTAGTGTGTCAACAGTCCGGCCGACTCGCCGGGAAAGCCGCTTGTTGTTAGCTCGCCGAAACCGAAGTTGGTCATCGTCGACCAGAGCTGATCAGCCGGCAATGACATCGCAAGTTTGGTCGCGCCCACATTTGACGAGCGCGCGAGTATTGTCGTCAGACTAATCCGTCCAAGATTGCGCCGATCTTCGATCAATTTCGGGCCGACGTTCACAAAGCCGGGGGCAGTATCGATAATGCTGCTCGGCCGATACTGGCCGCTCTCGAGTGCCGCTGCGACGACCAGCGGTTTGATGCTCGAACCGGGTTCGAAAATGTCGGTGATCGCACGATTCCGATAGCGTTCGGCCGCAAATTGCGAGCGATCGTTTGGGTTGTACGTCGGCTGGTTTACGATCGCTAGAATTTCGCCGGTTTGTACGTCGAGTACGACGACCGAACCTGATACCGCGTTGTATTGACGTATCGCCGCTTTCAATGTGCGATAGGCGAGGTATTGAACGCGCAAATCGATACTCGAACGCAGCTCCTTGCCGTGGTGTGGCGGCCGAATGCTTTCGACGTTCTCGACGGATCGACCGAGCCGGTCCTTCAAGACCCGCTTCGCGCCGGACTCTCCGGCAAGCCAGTGATTGAACGCAAGCTCAAGACCTTCCTGGCCTTCGTCGTCGATGTCGGTAAACCCAACCAGATGTCCGGTGACCTCGCCGGCTGGGTAGTAGCGACGATACTCTCGCTGTACATTGACGCCCGGAAGTTCCAGCGCCAGCACGTCTTGCGCCTTTTCGGGACTCAGGTGACGCTTTAGGTACAAAAATTCCTTGTCCATGCTGCGCGTGATGCGGCGCATTAACAGATCAGCGTTAAGGCCTAAGGCATCGGCAAGCTTCGGCACACGATCCACCGCCGCGGCAAGTTCTTTGGGATTTGCCCAAACGCTATCGACCGGCGTACTAATCGCAAGCGGCTCGCCATTACGGTCGGTAATCGCGCCTCGATGTGCCGTGATTTTTTCGGTACGCAAGTGACGCGTGTCAGCTTGCTGGTTTAGGAATTCCGTATCCAGAACCTGCAAATGCACGGCACGAGCGATCAGTGACGAGGCGAAAATTGCGAAGAACAAGATTACCAGCGACACCCTGCCCACGAAGCGCCTTGCAGTGTAGGTTTTTGTTTCTGCGCCGCGTGTCATGGTTGTTCAATGACGAAAATTTCAGTCGCAGCCGGTCGGGTCAACTTCAAATCGTCCGTTGCCACCTGTTCGATGCGCGCGTGTGTCGCCCAAGTACTTTGCTCGATCTGTAACTGGCCCCACTCAATGTTCAGCTCGTCTCTTTCGTCGCTGAGCTCTTCGAGCTCGACGAACAACTTGCGAGATTCGTGCTTGGTATAGACGAGTGCCATCGCACTGACGACACATACTATGGCGAACACCAACACCAGCAAAACCGGTTGTCGTTTGTCATACAAAATCATGAGGTGCGCTCCGCAATTCGAAGTCTTGCGCTTCGTGCACGAACGTTGGCGGCAATCTCTTCGTCCGTCGCGACAATCGGCTTAGCGACGAGCTGTAGCGCGGGCAAGAATTCTGCCGGGATATTTGGCATACCGCGGTATTGTTCAGAATCGCGCGAGTTGTCCCGCATAAATCGTTTGACGATACGGTCTTCTAGAGAGTGAAACGAAATGACGCAGAGCCGGCCGCCCTTTTTGAGCACGCGAAGAGACTGCTCGAGCACAGCTTCGAGCTGACCGAGCTCATCGTTGAGAAATACGCGAATTGCTTGAAATGTCTTCGTAGCGGGATGCTTTTTCTGCGCACGGCTTTTTGCAGGAACCGCATTGCGCACAATGTCGGCCAGCTCAGACGTGCGAGTTATCGGCGAATTTTCGCGAATCGAAACGACGGCACGAGCAATACGCGTCGCGTGACTCTCCTCGCCGTACTTTTTCAGAATATTTCGCAACTCCGATTCGCTCACTTGCTGCAACCAGTCCGCCGCGCTAAGCCCTTCGTCCGGGTCCATCCGCATGTCCAGCGGCCCGTCACGGAGGAAACTGAATCCGCGACCGGGCTCATCCAGTTGTGGGGACGAGACACCAAGATCGAGAAGGAGTCCGTCCACTTTTCGGTTGAGCCGCCTTTCACTAACGAATTTCTCAAGCTGCGCACATTGGCCCCTTATCAGTTCGAACCGCGGATCATCGATCATCGATTTCGGTGCTTGGCGAATCGCCTCCGGATCGCGGTCGATCGCAATCAACCTGCCGGCTTCGCTCAACTGCCCTAATATCGCGCTCGAATGACCCCCGCGGCCAAACGTCGCATCGACGTAAACGCCGTCTTTGTTAATCCTCAGGCCCTGAAGGACCGGCCCCAGCAGCACCGGCACATGCGCGTTGCTGCTCATCTAATGGACGACAACCTAGAAAGCGATGGTTTCGAGGTCTGCCGGCAAATCGCCGTCAGCCGCCTCGGCAAGCCATTCGTCCAGTTTGTCTTTCCAGGTTTGCTCATCCCAAAGTTCAAATTTGTTGCCCTGCCCGATCAGCATCGCGTTCTTTTCGAGCGCGGCGAAATCACGCAGCTCGCGAGAGACCAGAATGCGTCCGTGCGAGTCCATATCGACCTCGGTCGCATAACCGACCATAATTCGCACTAGTTCACGGGCGATCTTGTTCATACTGGGAAGGCGCACCAGCTTGCGCTCAAGCTCCTCCCAGTCAGGTAGCGGATAGACCAGGAGGCAGTGATCCTTGTCGACGGTGACGACAATTTGGCCATCACAACGGGCAGCCAACCGCTCCCGATACCGGGTCGGCACAGCCATACGCCCCTTGGCGTCCAATGTGACCTTGGTAGCCCCTCGAAACACGGTGGTAAGGACAAGCCGGGAATCGCTCTTCTGGCGCGATATCCGGGCAGAATGCCCATTTCCTCCCACTTTTTTCCACTTTTCAACACTATAGGTGTGGCCCCTTGGAGCGTCAACAACGCTTATCAATTAATTGTTGTTGTACAGACACTTAGAGGCGATTTAGTGGCCCAATTCGGGCAAAATGTGGCAGCTTTCGCGCTAAGTAAATCAGTGCTTTAGGGCTGATTTCTCGAGGAGTTCTTAGTTATAGGTCGGCGAACGGCGACAGGCCTCGTTTTTGCGGGCATTTTGGCGCGGAATGCGCGGATGGGAGTCGGAAAGGCCGGAGCTAGCAATAAGCCGGGTTCTGTCGAGGACAATCATTCATCTGCGATAGCCGTCACCGGCTATCTCTAGCAACCTACCCGGGAGTCCGCTCGGGACCGGCGGTGCGGCGATTAAGCCGCGCACTCCCCTATTTGGTCTTGCTCCGGGCGGGGTTTACCGTGCCGCGAACTGTTACCAGTCGCGCGGTGCGCTCTTACCGCACCTTTTCACCCTTACCAGGCGAGCCTGGCGGTTTGTTTTCTGTGGCACTTTCCATGGGCTTGCGCCCCCCAGGTGTTACCTGGCGCCCTGTCCGAAGGAGCCCGGACTTTCCTCTGTTTCAAAAAACAGCGATTGTCTGGCCAACTCCGGCATTTCCGGGTGCTAATTTTACTTTAGTTTGAGCTCGAGTACGCGCGCATATAGCGCGTTTTTTCTTGCGCCGGTCACTTTGGCTGCGATTGTGGCCGCCTGCTTGCCCGGCAAAACTACCGCGAGCTCTGAGAGCAACCTGTCGACATCGATAGACTCGCTTGTCGTCGGCTCAGTACCGGCCACAACGATGACAAACTCGCCTTTCGTCGTGATCGATTTTTCAGTCACCTGATCCATCAAACTGCCGAGCGTGCCCGGCACGCACTGCTCATGCAGTTTGCTCAGTTCGCGACCGATAAATGCGGCGCGTTTGGAGCCGAATACGGTCGCCAGATCGTGAAGACTTTCCGCAATGCGGTGTACCGATTCAAAAAACACCATGGTTCGTGATTCGTTGCTAAGACGTTTTAGCGCTTTGGTGCGAGACGCCTTTCTTGCCGGCAAAAATCCTTCAAATGTAAAACGATCGCTGGGCAATCCGGACGCGGCAAGCGCTGCGGTCACCGCACTCGCGCCTGGAATTGGCGACACCCGAATCCCGTTCTCGTGCGCGGTCTTGACAACGTGATAGCCAGGATCACTAACCAACGGCATACCGGCATCGCTGACGAGTGCAACGTCATCACCCGCTTTGAGTTTGTTGATAATGGTGCCAACAACGCTGGATTCGTTGTGGTCGTGCAAGGCCATTTGGGGCGTTTTCGCACCGATATGCGATAGCAATCGACCAGTGTGGCGGGTATCCTCAGCGGCTATAAGGTCCACTGCCTCGAGCGTCTGGCGCGCCCGTGGCGTCAGATCCTCGAGATTGCCGATGGGTGTTGCCACGATATATAAGGTGCCGCTCACGGGTGACCTGTCCTTAGATGAAATGCCGATGACAAAGCGATCTAGACATCCTGCCCGCCTTTTAACCAAACTGGCAAGAAAACTCGCAAGCCTCGTTGCGCTGCTGTCTGTGATGCTGGCGATCACAGCGTGCGAAGGCACTGGCCTTGGCGGGTTTTCGTCATTATCCGGTGAAGGTCGCGCAGAGCGTCTCGCGCAAAACGGTGAATACGCGGATGCGGCAGGGGCGTATATCGGGCTAGCCAGCGAGGCAACCGGACTTGAGCGTGACCGTTTGACGATGCTCGCGGTGGAACAATGGCTAAATGCCCGCGACATAGTTCGTGCACGAAACGCGTTTGCCAGCGTCGCCACACCCCAGGCCGGTAGCTTGCTATGGTTATGGACCGCAAACTCAGCCACGTTCGCGCTTTACGAAGGTGACCCGGATGCCGCGCTTGATTTGCTGGAACCGCTGAGTCGCCAGCCAATGCCATTGGATCATCGCTTACGCATTGAAGCGTTACGCGCCGATGCCTGGTTCCAAAAAGAAGATCCGGCGCGCGCTGTTGAAATAATGCTGCAGCGAGAAAACTGGCTAACTCGGGCACGCGAACGCGACGAAAACCGGCAGCGGCTTTGGCAGGGTCTGATCGTCAGCAGCCCGCAGAGTCTTCGTTCGTCCGCCGAGCTCGCTCTGGACCCGATCGTTCGTGGTTGGCTGAGTCTCGGCGCGCTCGCGGCGGCAACCGGACAACAGGGCGTGGGCTGGTCAAACGGCGTCGTGCGCTGGCGGGAAGCGAATGCCCACCATCCGGCGATGACGATTATCGATGACTTGCAGCTGTCTGATTTGGAACCTGCTGATTATCCGGGGCGGATTGCATTGCTGTTGCCGCTGTCGGGCAATGCGGCAAATGCGGGTCACGCGGTACAAAACGGTTTTTTTGGCGCTTACTTCGCGACAGCCGCAAGCATCAACGATTCACAAACAATTCAACAAACGATTCGAGTCTACGACGTCGTCGCGGAAGGCGGCGCCAGCGCAGCCTATACAACGGCGGTAATGGACGGAGCAGAATTCGTCATCGGTCCGCTATTGCGATCCAATGTCAGCGAAGTTGCCAACGATATTCTCGTTCCAGTGCCGCTGTTAACACTAAACTATTTGCCCGAGAACACGCTCGCACCGCCGGGTCTGTATCAGTTTGCGCTTGCGCCAGAGGACGAGGCCGTCTCTGCTGCTGAACGAGCGATAGCCGATGGACACAGGCGCGCCGTTGCACTGGTGCCGAATAGCAACTGGGGTCGACGCGTATTCACGAGTTTTGCCACCGCGTTTGAGGCGCTGGGCGGCACGGTGCTGGATCAACGCAGCTATGCGACCGGTAACCCAGATTTTTCCAATACGATCGAAGACTTGATGGCATTGTCCGGCAGCGTTCGTCGCTATCAGCGTTTGCGTGCGAACATCGGAGGTCCGTTGCAATTTGACCCTCGACGGCGCCAGGACGCCGAGTTTATTTTTCTCGCTGCGGACGCGCCCGCGGGTCGGCTATTGAAGTCGCAACTGAAATTTCACTATTCCGGTGATCTTCCTGTGTACGCGACATCTTCAATCTATGCGATGGATGGACGTTCGAATAGCGATCTAAATGGCGTCATGTTTGCCGATACGCCGTGGATCATTGAGCCGCAACCGTGGATCGCACAGATGCCCCCACTGTATCAGGAATATTGGCCCGAGCAACGTCGGCTTGGACGATTACATGCAATGGGTTACGACGCCTACCAGCTTGTCGGTCCGTTATTTGCGGCACGCGGCGGTATGATGAATAACATCGACGGCGCAACAGGTATGTTGTACGTGGATATTGATGGCCGTGTGCATCGGCAGCTCGCATGGGCGCAATTCCAAGGCGGTACTCCGATCGCCCTGCCCAATTCGTATCCGGACATGTCTCCACTCGGCGGTCCAATCCAGGACATCAGCGACGACAGTGACGTATTGCAACCGAATGCGTCGGATGCTGAGCTGTGGAACGAGCCAGCACCAGAAGACTAGGGTCCGGCGCCGAACAGCTGGCTTTTCGATATCTTCGCGAACGCGGATTAAAACCGGTCGCGCGAAACTTTCGGACCCGTCGCGGTGAAATCGATTTGATCATGCTTGACGGAGCGTGTCTGACGTTTGTCGAAGTTCGCTATCGAGCAAGAAACAGCGTCGCTGATGCGATGCTGACAGTTGACGCACGCAAGCAACAGAAGCTCATCTATACCGCGTCGCTATTTTTATCAATGCATCCGTGCTACCGGAGCCATACCTGTCGCTTCGACGTTGTCGGTGTTGATGGCGATCATCGCGGCGAGATTTCAATCGATTGGCTGCAGGACGCCTTTCGACCCAGCGTGTAGTCTCGCGTAGCAGACGTTCTGCTCACAAAGCATGCGTTCTGATAGAATCGCTCGACATTCGAAGACAAACGCCGAGATAAGAATGGACGCAGTCACCCGTGTTCGTGAACACTTTGCCGAGAGCATTGCGACCAAGCAAAGCGCCGTCGATGTCATCAGCGAGAGCATTGCTGCGGCCGGGAGTTTGATGAGCCGATCTTTGCTTGATGATGGCAAGATTTTGAGCTGCGGAAACGGTGGCTCCGCGGGCGACGCGCAGCATTTTTCGTCCGAGTTGCTAAACCGCTTCGAAATGGAGCGGCCCGGCTTACCGGCAATGGCGCTGACGACCGACAGCTCCACGTTGACCTCAATTAGCAACGACTACGCGTACGAAGAGATTTTTTCGAAGCAGGTGCGAGCGCTCGGCAAGTCACCAGACGTTTTGCTCGCGATTTCAACTTCTGGTAACTCCGAAAACGTCTGTCGAGCAATTACCGCCGCACACGAGCGCGGCATGAAGGTTGTTGCACTTAGCGGCCGTGACGGCGGAAAGATGGCGGATTTGTACGGCGACGGTGATGTTGAGATTCGCGTACCGGCGACACGAACGGCACGCATTCAGGAGGTTCACCTGGTCATCATTCACGCGTTATGCGATCTGATCGACACCGCCCTGCTAGGCGACTCCTCCAGGTAAAGGACGGACACAGCGTGCGCGTATTGACTTATGAAGTCAGCCCAGCCATGGGCGCGATGTTTCTCATCGGAAGTAAATCGCAGTGCAACGAGCCATGACGATGAGAAGCATCGCGCCCATGGCACTTATCTTGCTATTTAACAACTCTTAGGTGCGACCGAGCACGCGTCGATTCGATATCGTCTGGGGTTGGTTGGTCGATTTCGGGAGATCCGTCCTGATTACTGTCTGCGTCGTGGGAAAAGATCATGCCCTGGCCGGTCTCACGCGCGTAAATGCCGAGCACTGAGTGCATCGGAACCCATACATCGAAAGGCACACCACCGAATCGCGCGCGGAAACTCACTGCGTCGTTTGTCAGTTTGAGATTGTGCGCAGCCGACTCGCTGATATTTAGGATAATTTTACCGTCTTTGACGTGCTCGGACGGAACGGCAACTCCGTCAACAGACGTATCGACAACGAGATGCGGCGTATTGCCATTGTCACCCATCCATTCGTGCATGGCACGAATCAGGTAAGGGCGTTTTGATCGACTTGGATTGGTCACTTATTCGAGCAGAGGTTTTGTGCCATCTAAGCGTCTAGCTTAACACTGTTTTACAGCGAAGAACGAAACATGACATAAAGTCTGGTCCCTCGACCCCTTACATACGCATTTCTTGCTCGAGCTCGGTCAACGATTGCTGGAATGAACGCCGTGCGAAGACGCGCTGCATATAAGCGTCGATCGCCTCCGCCCTTTCGCCAAGGTCGATGCCGTAAACAGGAAGTCGCCATAAAATCGGCGCAATACTGCAATCCACAAGTGAAAATTCGTCCGAGAGAAAGTACGGTCGCGCACCAAATAATTCCGAACTTTGTAAAATACTTTCGCGCAGGAGTTTCTTTGACTTGGCACTCAACTTGCCATCCATCGTATCTGCTTCCTCCGCCAACGAATACCAGTCCGTTTCTATGCGGAATAGCGCCAGCCGAAACTGTGCGCGAGTCACTGGGTCGACCGGCATCAGCGGGGGATGCGGAAATCGCTCATCGAGATATTCGATAATGACGCGCGAATCGTAAAGCGTCAGGTCCCGATCAACGAGCGTCGGAACAGTGTGATACGGATTCAAATCCATCAAATCTTCAGGCAAGTCCGAGCCGGTTACGCTCGAGATCTCGATATTGATATTTTTCTCAGCCAGCACCAATCTAGTTCGATGGCTGTGAATATCCGTCGGACGCGAAAAAAGCGTCATAACGGAACGGCGATTTGCTATTACAGCCATCACTTTACGTCCTTCCATATTTGTTTTTTGAGCATCGATGAGATAATCAAAAAGAAGATCAGGAACATCAGCACCCAAACGCCGAGCTTGCGACGGTCCGACCGAACCGGCTCTGCAATATATGCGAGGAAGTTCGTCGTATCGCGAACAAACTCGTCATAGTCTTCCGCATCCATCGAACCGGCGGTGACCGGCTCAAAACCGTCGAAATGCAAGTTCGCGTTGCCATGCTCATCTTCGTGCTCGCTAAAGATTGCCTTTTGAAAGCCTTGTAAGTTCCAAAGCACATGCGGCATGCTGGTGCCTTCGAGGACCAAATTGTCGACGCCGGTCGGGCTATCTGAATCGATATAGAATCCTTTCAAGAAGTTGTAGATATAATCCGCGCCCTTTGAACGCGCCATCAGCGACATATCGGGCGGCGCCGTTCCAAACCAGCGCGCTGCGTCATCCGGTCGCATCGCAACGTTGATTGACTCGAAAGATTTCTCGGCATTGAACATTAGGTTGTCGATCAGCTGTGCTTCGGACAGGCCGAGATATTTTCCGATGGTCTTGTAGCGGACATACTTGGCCGAGTGGCAACCAGAACAATAATTCATGAAATTTCGGGCGCCGCGTTGCAACGAGCTAATGTTGCCTGGATCGATCCCCGACTCCGCCAAATCCGCACCGCCACTTGCTGCAAATGCAGACATGGAAAACAACGTGATTATGATTGTTGTTATTTTGGCGTATACCTTGGCGTTGCTCATTTTCTTATCCATGGTAGACCACCCGCTCCGGCACCGGCTTCGTTTTGTCAATCGCAGTGTAATAAGGCATCAACAGGAAGAATGCGAAGTAAAGGATCGAGAAGATTCTTGCAGCTAGTACATAGACACCATCGGCCGGCTGCGTGCCTAACCATCCCAGAATCAGAAAACTGATGGCGAACGTGGTAAGAGACAGCTTGTAAATCCAGCCACGATAGCGGATTGATTTTACTCTCGATCGATCCAGCCACGGCAGGAATACAGGCAGTAGTACCGCACCGGCCATCAAGATTGCACCCCAGAGTTTGTCGGGAACCGCACGCAGAATCGCGTAGAACGGCGTGAAGTACCAAACCGGTGCAATGTGCTCCGGTGTCGCTCGCAAATTCGCCGGTTCGAAGTTCGCGTGTTCGAGGAAATACCCGCCCATGTCCGGCGCAAAGAACACAACGGCTGAGAAGATCATCAGGAATATGATAATGGCGACGAGGTCTTTCGACGTGTGATACGGATGGAACGCAATGCCATCGAGAGGAATACCGTCAGCGCCCTTGTGTTCCTTGATCTCTACGCCGTCCGGGTTGTTCGATCCAACTTCGTGCAGTGCGACGATGTGTACGAACACCAGACCAATCAAAGCGAGTGGCAGCGCAATGACATGTAATGCGAAGAATCGATTCAGCGTAATGTCTGAGATCGAATAGTCGCCGCGAATCAATTCCACGATCGCTTCACCGACCACGGGAACGGCACCAAAAAGCGAAATTATTACCTGTGCGCCCCAATAGGACATCTGTCCCCACGGCAATAGATAGCCCGCGAACGCCTCTGCCATCAGTACGAAGAAAATCAGCATACCGATGATCCAGATTAGCTCGCGAGGTTTTTTATACGAGCCGTAGAGCATTGCGCGAAACATATGCAGGTAAACGACAATAAAAAAGAATGACGCACCTGTTGAATGCAAGTAGCGAATTAACCAACCCCATTCGACATCACGCATGATGTATTCGACCGAGGCAAATGCCTCCGCTGCCGAGGGCTTGTAGTTCATCGTCAAAAACAGTCCGGTGACGATTTGAATCGCCAGCACGACGAATGCGAGCACTCCGAAGACGTACCAAAAATTGAAATTCTTCGACGCATAGTATTCGGTCGCATGGTATTTGAGCGTCTCCGTGAACGGGAAGCGATCATCAATCCATTTCATCAGGCCGCCTTTGGGCTTGCCTACTTCTGCCTCGATTCTTGCCATTACGCTGCTCCCGTATCCTGTCCAATTAGGACCAGATCATCTCTGACAAAACGGTGCGGTGGAATCCGTAAGTTAGTCGGGGCAGGTACACCCTGATAAACACGCCCGGCCAAATCGAATTTCGAACCGTGACAAGGACAGAAGAAACCACCCTGCCAACCTTCCGCTGGACGAACCTCAAAATCCTCAATCGGCGCGCAGCCGAGATGTGTACAAGATCCTTCGACGATAAGGAATTCGGGCCTGACCGATCGAGTCGCGTTGGCTGCATAAACTGGCTGCTGTTCGACGACTTCGGAATCAGGGTCGCGGAGTTCAGCCTCGCTGTCTGCCAGTCGCGCCAACATTTCTTCGCTACGCCGCAGCACAAAAACCAACCTGCCACGCCACAGCACGCGGACCATTTCGCCCGGTTGCATCGAACCGATCGATACCTCGACTGGCGCGCCCAGCGCCTGCGCTCGCGCACTCGGCTTCAACGAGGAAAGAAATGGTACTGCGACGAGCCCGACACCGGCCAAACCCGTGACAGCCGTTGCAACAGTGAGAAAATGACGTCGGTTACGATCAATCTGATCCGTTTCGTCGTCGTTCATCAGGCACTCCCATACGCCCGGCTGAAGAAAGTCTGGTAAGCGGCGTCTCCGCTGCGTTCTTATGCAGGCTTTCTGTCAGCGCGTTTTTGCTTTATTTCGAAATTGGTAGATTTGCAGCAGCCCCGGATTCCCGTCAGGATGTCGGTTGCGCCGGTACGTGTTGCGGAAACAATGGCGCATTATACACGGGGCCCGTCTATTGTGGCTAGACACCGGGGCCGGCAGCGCAGATTTGAGAGGGTCAGCCGAGGCCGATTTGAAGTCAGCAATCGTATTCCTGTTGCAATCGATCATCGTCGGTCTCGCCGTCGCCTTTCTGGTGGTATTGGTCCGACCCGAGCTGCTGCCTGCGATCGGCGCACGGCCTGGCGCTCAGCCGTTCAGCTATGCGGACGCCGTCGATCGCAGCGCGCCGGCGGTTGCCAATGTGTATACCAAAAAACTGGTTCAGGACAGTGACTCGCCGTCGGCGCGCACACGATTCCGGGTTAGCACCAACTACGCCTCGGCCGTCATCATTGACCCGGAGGGTTATCTCGTCACGAACTTCCACGTAGTGGCGGAGGCCGCAGAAATTAGGATCCAGTTGAGCGATGGTCGCATCGCCGAACCCGATCTTATCGGCGTCGATCCCGAGACTGACCTAGCCCTTCTCAAAGTCGACCTTGGGCCGCTGCCGGCGGTGCCGCTTGGCAGTTCAAGGCAGCTACGAATTGGTGATGTCGTGCTCGCCATAGGCAACCCCTATGGGCTGACCAAGTCAGTTACCCAAGGCATAGTCAGCGCAACCGGCCGCGGGCTATTGAACCTGGTCACCTTCGAGAACTTCATCCAAACCGATGCCGCCATAAACGCCGGCAATTCGGGGGGCGCGCTGGTCAATGCACGTGGCGAGCTCGTTGGCATCAATACCGCGGTACTGGCACAGGATCGGGGCACTGAAGGCATCAGTTTTGCGATTCCTGTCGATCTGGTTCGCGGCGTCGTCGAACAAATCAAGCAAAACGGCCGAGTCATTCGAGGTTGGCTGGGCATGACGCCGGACGACCTCACGGTTGCCGAACGAGCTGCACTGGGTCTCGAAGACAACATTGGCATTTTGCTGTCCACCATCAATGCCGATGGCCCAGCCTATCGTGCCGGCCTCGAACGCGGCGATGTTATTCTGACCATCAACGGCGAACCCATCCTGTCACAACGGCAGGCGTTGTTAATCGCGGCCGGCACGAATCCGGGCGACGCCGTCGAAGTTTCTGTCATGCGCGACGGTGAGAGATTTAAGACGACGCTGATCGCGGCGGAACGACCAGAGTTGCTGTGATAACGGCAGCGGGTGCGATGCTGCTCACCGTCATGGCTCGGTCCGATAGCTTGCTCAATCTGACTGTCAGATAAGCACCTTGTTGAATACGCTGCGCTTTACTTCCGATGAACAGCATCGCACCCACAGCTAAGTCAGACAATCGCGAGGATTCGGCGTCAGGCGGACCTAGTAGTTGTCTGTCGTCATGGCAAGTGTCGAGGTGTCTGCCGAACGAGTTTAGCGAAGCGGCCCCCGAGTGAGGCGGATATCGCGACGCTTGCCGCCGCGATTAGGAGAGCACTCTCTGGATGGTGGCGCCCAGCTGGCCGAATTTCTCTTCGATGCGTTCGTAACCGCGGTCGACGTGATAGATACGATCAACCAACGTATTGCCCTCCGCTGCCAGACCGGCCAGTACGAGACTGGCTGAAGCCCGTAGGTCCGTCGCCATAACCGGAGCCGCGGTCAACTTGTCGACGCCCTTGATAATCGCCGTGTTGCCCTCGAGCTGAATATCCGCACCCATACGCTGCAATTCGAGGACATGCTGAAAACGATTCTCGAATATGGTCTCGGTAATCGTTGCAACACCGTCGGCGACGGCATTGAGCGCACAGAACTGCGCTTGCATGTCAGTTGCAAATGCTGGGTACGGCGCCGTTCGTACGTCGACCGACTTTGGCCGGTTGCCGTTCATGTCAAGCTCAATCCAGTCATCGCCGGTCACGATCTCCGCACCGGCTTCGGCAAGTTTGATCAAAACCGCCTCAAGTGTTTCGGGTGCTGTATGTGTAATGCGTATCTTGCCGCCGGTCATCGCTGCACCGACTAAGTACGTGCCGGCCTCGATTCGATCGGGCAGAACCGTGTACGTGCCGCCGTGCAGCGAGCTGACGCCGTTTACGGTAATCGTGCCAGTACCGGCACCCGTTATTTTCGCACCCAGCGTATTCAGAAAATTTGCGAGATCTGTCACTTCCGGTTCGCGGGCGGCGTTTTCAAGTACCGTCTCGCCATCGGCCAACACTGCAGCCATCAATAGGTTTTCGGTGCCGGTGACAGTTACCGTATCAAAAACAATGTGAGCACCAGTGAGCCGACTGGAGCGGGCTTTGATAAAGCCATTCTCGACGGTGACAGCGGCGCCCATTGCCTGCAATCCGGCGACGTGCAGATTGACCGGACGCGAACCAATTGCACAGCCACCCGGTAATGAAACGTCAGCTTCACCAAATCGAGCAACGAGTGGACCCAGCACCAAGATGGATGCACGCATCGTTTTGACCAGTTCGTACGGCGCCTCGTATTTATCGACCTTCCTGGCATCCACCTCCACGCTGAGTTGGTCGTCGACCGTGACCTCAACACCCATCATCTGCAGCAACGACAGCGTCGTCGTGACATCTTTGAGGTGCGGCACATTGCGAACTGTCACGGGCTCGCTCGCCAACAGCGTTGCGGCGAGAATCGGCAACGCGGCATTCTTGGCGCCCGAGGCACGAATCGTACCGGACAGCGGCACGCCTCCCTTGATTATTAGCTTGTCCAAGCTAGTTCGCCTCGTCAGATTGCTCGGCCCATTCGGCCGGCGTCAATGCCTGTATCGACAAGGCATGTATCTCGTTGCCAATCAGTGAACCGAGGGCTTTATAGACAAGTTGATGTCTGGCAAGCAGCCGCTTACCCTCGAACTCGTTGGCGACGACCAACGCAGCATAATGGGTGTTGTCGTCACTACGAACCCGAACGATCGGCTGTTCGAATCCTGCCTCGATCAGGCGTTCGATCTCAGAAGGCTGCATCGTCGCATTCCCGGTTGTACACGATATATTGGGGGCGCGCAGTGTACCCGGAAAATTAGGGTGTTCCCAATGGGGTTGCCTGATTGTGTATGATATTTGGCTCGACGCGGCCTGCTGGCCGGCGGACCTCGTCATTAGGCTGCCTGCGGTGGTCCTTTACGTACTCATATCGACAAATTTATGCTGGTCAATGTTGTTGAGGTGATAGGCGGCCTTGCCCTCCTTGTCTGGGGCGCAGACCGATTTGTGCACGGCGCCGCGGCAGGCGCCCGTAACATGGGCGTTGCGCCGCTGTTGATCGGCCTGACCGTGGTCGCCTTCGGCACATCATCACCGGAGATTCTCGTGTCTGTCGTCGCCGCATCGCGCGGCGACGCCGCGCTAGCGATCGGTAACGCGATCGGTTCCAATATCGTAAATATCGGTCTGGTCCTTGGCTGTACGGCCATGTTTCGGCCAATCATGTTGCGTTCGGCGACGCTACGTCGGGAAATGCCGGCGCTGCTGGCCGTTAGCCTTTTAACCGTAGCCCTTTTTCTCGACAATTATCTGTCTCGAGTTGACGGCCTGGTCATGCTGGCCGGACTCGTGATCGTCATGATCTGGCTGGCACGCCTGGGGCTGGTGTCAGCTGCGAGTGATCCGCTCGTCGAAGATTTCGAGGCAGAGATTCCGACAAACGTCAGCATGAAAATGGCCGTCGTTTGGCTGCTAATTGGCCTCGTGACGCTGCTCGGTGGCGCAGAGCTACTGGTCGAAGGGGCGATTGAAATCGCTGAGGCGCTCGGGGTCAGTCAGGTTTTAATAGGCGTAACCCTCGTGGCGCTGGGCACGAGCCTGCCCGAACTTGCCGTATCGCTGGTCAGCGTTATGAAAAATGAACACGGTCTCGCGGTCGGCAACATCATCGGCTCGAATATCTTCAATCTCCTCGCCGTTATCGGCATCGCCGCCACGATCCAGCCGTCGACGTTGCCATCATCAGTGCTATCTCTGCATGTATTTGTGATGGTCGCATTCACGCTGGTGCTGTTTGCGATGACCTACGATTATGACGGCAAGAACGAGCTGTCGCGTGTGGAAGGTTTCGCTCTGTTTGCGGCCTTTATTGCGTACATGTCCTACGTCTTCATTCAAAACGTTTAAACTAGCGTCGTGTCAGACGTATTAAGCAATGAGGAACTGCTCGCACTGGCCCGAGAGACGCTCGAGATCGAGTCCAGGGCCGTGGATCAAATCAGGTCGCGGCTGAGCGATGACTTCGCGGCGGCGTGCCGCCTATGCATGGCCACGCCCGGCCGTGTCGTCGTTACTGGCATGGGTAAATCCGGACATATTTCATCCAAAATCGCCGCGACACTTGCGAGCACGGGAACACCGGCGTTTTTCATGCATCCAGCCGAGGCTAGCCATGGCGACCTCGGCATGATCACTGGCCAGGACCTGCTGCTTGCGGTCTCCTACTCGGGCGAGACCGAGGAGATCATAACTATTTTGCCGCTTGTGAAACGCATGGGCGCTCGCCTGATATCGATGACTGGCAATGCGTCGTCGACACTTGCAAAAGCGGCCGACGCGCATATTGACGTTAAGGTCACTGAAGAGGCTTGCCCGCTCAATCTTGCGCCAACCGCCAGTACGACGGCAACGCTTGCGATGGGCGACGCGCTCGCCGTCGCCCTGCTAAAAAGTCGCGGCTTTACGGCCGAGGATTTTGCACGTTCGCACCCCAGCGGCAGCCTCGGCAAACGGCTGTTACTTCAGGTCAGCGATGTCATGCGCAGTGACGATCAGGTGCCGGCCGTACTGCCCAATGTGCGACTCCGCGACGGGCTTATGGAAATGACTGAAAAAGGCCTCGGCATGACAGCTGTTGTCGATTCAGAACAGAAAATCCTAGGAATTTTCACCGACGGAGATTTGCGCCGGGCACTCGATGATGGTGCCGACGTCCACGTCACGAAGATGAGCGACGTAATGCATAGCAATTGCAAGACAACTTCGGCAAACATTCTCGCAGCGCAGGCCGTACGCACGCTCGAGGAAAATAAGATCACTTCGTTACTCGTGGCCGACGATGACAATCGCTTGATCGGCGCATTGAATATTCACGATCTGTTTCGTGCGGGGATTATGTGATGGCAGTGAATAATCTTGCTGACGTTAGTCTTGTCGCTTTTGATGTCGACGGCGTGTTTACCGATGGTCGCTTTACCCTTTCCGACGATGGTATCGAAAGCAAGTCCTTTCAAACCCAGGATGGTTTTGGAATTCGCCAATTATTGCGCTCCGGCATCAATGTTGCCGTCATTAGCGGTCGTGAATCCGCGGCGGTACGCAAACGCATGGCGGAGCTCGAGGTCCAACATGTCATATTGGGGTGTGACGACAAGGCGGCCGCATTTGACACGCTGACGGAGCAACTGGGCATCACACCGGCAGAGGCCGTATTCGTTGGCGACGATATCCCTGATTTGCCGCTTCTGAGTAAGGTCGGATATTCAATCGCCGTGGCAAACGCCGTGTCAGCCGTTCGCGAGTACTGTGACTACACGACGACAGCAACCGGTGGCAACGGTGCTGTCCGTGAGGTCTGCGAGCATATTTTGGCCGCGCTCAGCGAGGAGTCCGATTGAGCCCACGTTATACAATTACGTTAATACTGCTGATAGCCGCGGTGCTGGGAAGCTGGTATTTGACGCGCAGCAATATCGCATCCGATGCCGAGCCTGGATACAACGGCTCGGAGCATCGTGGCTACTATCTGAAATCGGCCCGCATACTCGGTACTGGCCCTGATGGTGGGTTACTGTATGAAATAGATGCAGCACGCGCGGAACAACAGGTCGATAATCGCATCCAATTCGAAGACGTCCGGATTCAATATTCCCCGCAGAGCGACGTGCCCTGGACGATTGATGCTGACGTTGCAACCTTGTATCCGGACCAACAACGCCTCCTTTTACAGGGCCATGTGCGCGCTATTAGCGAACGCGGCTTTTCCGATGACGAAACCGAAATTCGTACTCAGTATCTCGAATTCGACCCGGAGAATTACATTGCGGAAACCGAAGAGCGCGTGCAGATACGAATTGGCACCCGAAGCATAACCGGAACCGGCATGCGTGCATCATTGAACGAAAACAAGATGGAGATTAAATCAAACGTAAGCGGTCGATTTATCCCCTAACGGTAGCCCGAAGTCGCAGAATGACAACTATGAACAAATACTCCGGACTCATCACCTGTATTTTCGTTTTGCTGCTGCCGGCATTCGCATACTCGCAGATTAACGATTTGCGCCTGCCTGTCATCATCGACGCCGATCGTACCGACTACGACGGCAAGACGTCGATGCTGAATTTCACCGGGCTTCGACTGACGCAAGGCGGAATCGGTATTGAAGCCGATGTCGCGAGTTCGAGTCGTATGGATTTTGATGACAGCATATGGCACTTCTCCGGGAACGTAGTTTTCGATGTTAATGAGGGTCATGTTACCTGTGATGCTGCGGACCTAAAGTTCTCGAATTTCCGATTGGAACTTGCAACAATTACAGGAACGCCTGCGACATTTGAATTCACGCGCGCGGGCAGCGACGTAAAGACTTACGCCGAAGCCGCCCATCTTTCATACGATGTCGCTCGCGGCATCATCGAGTTTTCAGGTGGCGCAACGATTACCGAGGGCGGCAACCAGATATCGTCCGAGTCGCTGATCTACAACATCGCTGAACAGCGAATTAACGCTGCATCGTCGGACAACGGCGAAGATCGCGTGACCTTGAAATACACACCGCGCGACTCGGGCGCCGCGAACGACGAAGATACGCCGCAAAACGCAAATGATGCGCCGACCGAATTACCGGTCGATCCGTCGAGTACGGAGCCATCCATCGAGCGCGGCGATGAGCCCATCGATGAGCCGGGCAATCAGCCAACCAATCAGGATGATGGCGAATGAGTATCTTGAGCGTTCAGGATATCTCGAAGAGCTACAAACTCCGCAAAGTCGTCAAAGGTCTATCGCTCGAAATCAAAAGCGGCGAAGTCGTGGGCCTGCTTGGTCCGAACGGTGCCGGCAAGACTACCGCGTTCTATATGATCGTCGGTCTGGTGGCGGCGGACAGCGGCAATATTCTGCTCGATGGCCAGGACTTGACAGCGCAACCGATGCACGCTCGCGCCCGTCTTGGTCTCGGCTATCTACCGCAGGAAGCGTCAATTTTTCGCAAATTGACAGTCGAACAGAATATCCTCGCAATACTCGAAAACCGTCCTGATCTGAATCGCGCTGGACGCGAGGAAGAACTCGAAAAGCTGCTTGACGAACTGCATGTCGGTCATGTGCGGGCAAGTCTTGGAATCAGTCTATCTGGCGGCGAGCGACGGCGCGTTGAAATCGCGCGTGCGCTCGCGGCAAGTCCATTGTTCGTGTTGCTTGATGAACCGTTTGCCGGTGTCGACCCGATCTCGGTACTCGACATTCAACGCATTATCAGGCACTTGTGTGAGCGCGATATCGGTGTACTAATTACTGACCATAATGTACGAGAGACGCTCGGAATTTGCGGCAGAGCCTATATACTGAGTGACGGTAGCCTCATCGCTTCGGGGTCGCCGGAAGATATTCTCGAGAACCAACATGTACGGGAAGTTTATCTAGGACAGGAGTTCAAACTCTGAAGACTTTATCGCCCAAGAAGGACACTTAGAACCCACCAATGCTTAAACCATCGCTGCAGCTAAAACTTGGGCAAACGCTGACGATGACGCCGCAGTTGCAGCAGGCCATTCGCTTGCTGCAATTACCGGTACTTGATCTAAACGCGCAAATTCAAGATGCGCTTGAAGAAAATATCATGCTCGAGATGGAGGATCTTCCTGACGTCCCCCGTACTGACGGCGTGACGACGGTCGAGATCGAAACCATCAAGGCGGAAGACGCCTGGCAATCGCGTGCAGCTGACCGGATTTCTGATAGTGGTTGGAATGGTGAAGGCCGGCCGATCAATGACTTTGCCGATGAATCCGGCAAAACTCTGCGCGAACATCTGTTCTGGCAACTGGAGATGGAAGATTTCTCGCCGCGTGAAGCGGTCATCGGTGAAGCGCTTATTGATGCAATTAATGATGACGGATATTTGACGGTCGCGCTCGACGATATCGAAGCCAGTATTGACGACACTGTGACGATCGATGAGATCGAGGCCGCGCTGCTAAAGGTTCAGGGCCTCGATCCGGTCGGCATCGGTGCACGCACGCTATCAGAGTGTATTATTTTGCAGCTCAAGCAGCTCGACGCGAATACGCCTGGGCTTGAGTTGGCAATCGATGTCACCACGGATCACCTCGACCTTGTCGCGACGCGCGCACACGGCGAATTGCGACGAACGTTACGCGCATCAGAAGAAGACCTGCATTCGGCGCTTGCTCTGGTCAAAGGTTGCAATCCGAAGCCGGGGCTCGCTGTTAGTTCTGTGGCTGCTGAATACGTCATCCCGGATGTCTTTGTTCGCAAGATCGACAATCGCTGGCAGGTCGAAATCAGCCCCACCGGAGTCCCGCGGTTATCCGTAAATCAAACCTATGCAAATTTACTGCGCGGCAGCGGCGATCACGCTGTCCTGCGTTCGCAACTGCAGGAGGCACGTTGGCTTATCAGGAGCCTCGAGATACGTAACGAAACGCTGTTAAAGGTCGCGACCAGTATCGTCGCTCGTCAAACGGACTTTCTCGAACAAGGCGACGAAGCGATGAAGCCGATGGTGTTGAAAGATATCGCGGAGGAAATTGGCATGCATGAGTCGACAATTTCCCGAGTGACCACCAACAAGTATATGCATACGCCACGTGGTGTTTTTGAATTCAAATACTTCTTCTCGAGTCATCTATCGTCAGCCAGTGGCGAAGATCAGTCATCGACATCGGTTCGCGCAAAGATCCGCAAGCTAATCGGCGCCGAAAATCCACAAAAACCGCTGAGTGATAGCAAAATTGCGAATCTACTGGCCGACGAAGGCATCAAGGTTGCGAGACGGACCGTCGCGAAGTACCGTGAATCCATGCAAATCGCCTCGTCAAGTGAGCGTAGGCAACGCCCGACACGCTAGTGATTTGAGCGACGATGAGAATCGCTATGAGCAAGGACCACAACTGAAAGGAGGAACAGACTCCAATTACGCTGAAAAACCTCGAGAACCGCGGATGCGCCCGAATCAAATGGGGGAGCGATCGGGCAGTAGCCGCAATTCCTAAAGATTTATGGAGGCAATTATGCAATTGAATGTTTCAGGCCATCACGTAGTAGTTACCGACTCGCTGAGAGGATATGTCGAGTCAAAGATAGAACGGCTGGAACGTCACTTTGATATTGTGTCAGACGTCCACTGCATACTCACTGTAGAGAAGCTCCAACACAAAGCAGAAGCGAAAGTAAATGTGAATGGTGGTACGATCTTCGCCGAAACGACCGAGGAAGATATGTACGCCGCCATCGACAGGCTCGTAGATGTGCTGGACCGGCGAGTACGCAAGTACAAGGAAAAGCTCGCCGATCATCACGCAAGAGAGACACGGAAGAGAAAGTTTGTCTGACGCCTAATACCATCCGCGCGACCTGTGTGTATGATACTACGACAGGGCGCGCGGATTTTAATTGCCAAGAATAGAGCCAACGCAGCGAAACTAGCCATGATGTCGCTCGAAGAGATCATTAAGCCCGATAGCGTGCTTTGCAATGCAAATGCGCGCAGCAAGAAACACTGTCTTGAAATCCTAAGTGAACTTCTAGTGCGTTCCATTCCAGACACGCCTGCCGACGATATATTCGAAAGCCTAGTCGATCGCGAACGATTAGGTTGCACCAGCCTTGATGCCGGCGTCGCGTTTCCCCATTGCCGCGTAGATGGCCTCGACAGAAATTCGGCGGCATTGATCAAATTATCTGAAGCGGTGGATTTTGACTGCGTCGACGGCGAACCAGTGGATTTAGTATTCGGACTATTGGTCCCCAACAAACTCGACGACAGCCACCGTGCCGATATCAGCGCGATTGCTATGATTCTAGGGGATTTAGAGCTTCGTGCGACGCTCCGGAATTGCAACACCAGCAACGAGCTGTACACCGCACTTTTAGCCGCGTGTGACGTCGCCGTACCGCAGGACCTGCAGGCCGTTCAGGGTTCTTGAATACCACGGAGAAGCGTAAGCGAGGCTGATCAATGGCAAAAAAAAAGCGCCTGATCATCGTTAGCGGTTTGTCCGGCTCGGGCAAGACCATCGCGCTGCATGTCCTCGAAGATCTCGGCTACTACTGCATTGATAACCTGCCGGCGTCTTTACTCAAGGCAGCGGTCGAAGAAGTTACCGCGAGTGAAGGCAAGAAACATTCGCTGGTCGCTGTCGGCATCGACGCTCGCAACCGGCGCAAAGATCTGGAAGCACTTCCCGATCTGATATCGGAATTTCGCGGTCAGGACATCATGACCGATGTTCTGTTCCTTCTGGCCGACGACGAAATTCTGCTAAAACGTTATGGCGAATCGCGTCGCATCCACCCATTGGCCGAGCAAGGTTCAGCGCTACGTGCCGCAATTGCTGCTGAGCGTGAAATGCTTTCAGAGGTCATCAATTCGGCAGATTTGATCATCGACACGACACGCACCAGTATCTACGAGTTATCGGATGCGATCAAAGAACGGGTGGATCGTCGAAAGACTGATTCGATGTCGGTGTTAATCGAGTCATTCGGTTATAAATTTGGCATCCCTGCCGACGCCGATTTCGTATTCGACCTGCGCTGCCTGCCCAACCCATACTGGACAGTTGAACTTCGTGGCCTGACCGGGCTCGACAGCGAAGTCTCCGAATTTCTGGCCTCACACGACAACTTTGTCGCCATGCATGACGACATTCTGGCTTTTCTAGAACGCTGGATCCCCGAGTATCGGAAAGCACATCGCGGCTATCTGACGGTTGCTATCGGCTGCACCGGTGGGCAACATCGCTCCGTTTACATGGTTGAAAAACTCGCGGCATCATTGTTGGATCACGATGAGCCGGTCAGCAAACAACACAACGAACTTCGCAATCGGCGTTAGACTCAAACATCTATTGCCGGCCGCTAGTCTTCGCCATGTATAGAGCTTAGGTCATGTCTGACCCAGGCTGGCGCAAATAATCGCGGCACATCGTCACCGCTGATAAACGCGAGCAACTGGTCCTTGACGTTCATCGCATCGCGATACCCGAGCTCGATTAGCTCTCGCGTGTAGGCTTTTTCAAACAACAAATAACTTAGCAAACGATTTTCACTGGGTCTCTCGCCGCTGATACCACGGAGCAACGTGCGAATTGCGAACGGTAATTCGTGACGATGTTGCTGTGCAATTACACGCAAGTCTTTGCTCGGCACGATGACCATCGTATCAAGCGGCCGCAATTCACCCAGGATGCCGTTGCGGTGCGCAGGCTCGACGGAATCAAGCAGTTGGTTGATTCGTGTCATGCGCTCAAGATCAGAGTAAAGACCATCCATGAACAGCGCATCGAGCATGTAGCCTGCAATTTGCGCGAAACTCGGCGAGACCGGCATGTCGGTGCGATCGGGCTCCTCGTCTGCAAGCTCGTTTCGCACGCCGATCACCAGCATGCGATCTGCGCCAAGATGCACGGCGGGGCTTAGCGGCGTCGCCTGACGCATCGCACCGTCGCCAAAATATTCGTTACCGATAAGTACCGGCGGAAAAATCATCGGCACGGCGATACTAGCCATCAAATGATCCAGATTCACGTCACCGCGAACACCAACGCGTCGCGTGCGAGACCAGGCCTGGTGCGCGTCCGTTGATTGAAAAAAAGTATGTGACTGCGCAGTACTGTAACCGGCGGCTGTGATAGCGACCGCATCCAGCCAGCCACGATCGAGCGCATTTTGAATCCTGGGGAAGCGCACGTTGCGGCTGAGGAGTGCCCGCAGCGGCGAATTGTCCAATAGCGAGCGGGGCAGCCCTATCAGGCCTCCCGTCACGATTGCCGCGAACCAGTGTAAGCTGCTTTTTAGCATCGTCAGATGATCCGTGCGATACACCTGATTGCAGCGAAAGTTGCCCCACACCTGCTCCAGTTCGGCCAATGCAATCCTGAATCTGCGTGCTTTCGCCGCGAGTACTACGGTATTGACGGCGCCTGCGGAAGTTCCGCTGATAACCGAGAATGGATTGATCGTGCCCTTCGGCACCAACTCCGCGACTGCCTTTAGGACGCCGACCTGGAACGCGCCACGGGCGCCGCCGCCAGGGAGCACGAGCGCCGTCTTCAGTTTTCGATCGTCAAGCGTCATAAGGATTTACAATAGTTTACACATTGCCTACTTTGCAGGCCGTCGACTGCGTCGTATTATAGAGTCCGACCGTCTTCGAACTAATTGCGGTATATCCTAATGAACAAGACCGACCCAACGAAGCTGTTATTGCTTGCAATCGCGCTTTTCGGCCTACAGGCACTCGCCGCAGATCAGCCTGTTGTTGGGGAGCCCGCGCCTGAATTCGAGCTATCCGACCAAAAAGGACAACTGCATTCGCTTGAGGATTATCGCGACCGCTGGGTCGTGCTTTACTTCTACCCCAAGGACGAGACGCCTGGTTGTACGACCGAGGCGTGTGAATTTCGCGATGATATTTTTGCGTACCGTGAATTAAATGCGCAAATTTTGGGCGTTAGCCTTGACGACGTGGAGTCGCATAAAGCCTTTTCTGAAAATCATAATCTGCCTTTTCCGCTGCTCGCCGACGCCGACGGTAGCGTTGCCGACGCTTATGGCGTCAAAACCAAGATGTTCGGTATGACCGTGGCCAAGCGCCAGACATTCATTGTTGGTCCCGACGGCACTCTCGCCAAACACTATGGAAAAGTGAAGCCCGCGACACACTCCGCCGAAGTCCTTGCCGATCTTGAATTGCTAAGCGCGGCCGAATAAGCGATCTAATTGACGCCTAACACGAACGCCGGGAAATAACGAAACTCTCGTCGTTGAACCAGAGACCGTTGTGCTTGTGAAGTATCCGCGCGGTTGCATCCAGATGCGCACGGGAAGACATCGCCTCGTCCAACTTTTGGTCTTCGATTTGAGCAACATAGATTGCGGCATTCCATGCGGCAAAGAGTGTTGAGGTGCCAATACTCGTAGCGATTTCCTCCGGCAAAGTGTGCATTCGATAGCGGATAAGCGCCTTCGAATCCGAATAGGCATTGAAGTTAAAATCGTTCGCGGCATGGCCGAGTTTGTCTTTTAGCGCTTTCAGCAATTGATGTCGATTGACCGTGAACGGGTTTTCGTCTGGCCAGATTTCACGAATAATTTCGAGGCCCGGATCGCGGCCGAAAGATTGCACCGCAAGCAGCCTGCCGGCAGGCCCTAGGCTCTGTACCAGCGGCGATAGCACGTGTTTGACTTTGAACTCAGCATTCATTCGCGCCCGCCATGGCTGCGACGCGACCACGAGATCATAGTTTGCAACTGTCTGGCCGGGCTGAGGTACGACCGAATCGAGCAAAAACTTGTGATCTTTGCGATATATGACCATGACGGATGGCCGCACATATAGTGGATTACCGGTTTTCGGACTTGCCGTTGTTTGCCACGCGTCGACGAGAAAATCGTCGATCGAGCCAAGGTGCTGACCGTATTCGTACGCGGACGTGCCGTCCAGTTCGACCAATTGCCAGTTTAGTGCGGCCGCCTTATTAACGTCTTTAGGTCGGAGCCAAGGTGCTTCGGAATAATGCAAATTCGTAAATACGACGACCGACGCCGGATGTTCAACAAATCGATCCGGCAACTTCTCCAGGCTCAGACGAATATCTTCGAGACTGATTTCCTTGCCGACAACATAAAACGGCAGTGTCGGGTAACGTTGATGCAATGCACGCATGACATTGCTTAGTACGGTGCCATCGCCCATGCCAGCGTCAAACAGCCGCAATGCTGGAGGGTTCGGTCGCAGATGAGTCAGTTCCCGAGTTGCGCGTTCGGCAATTTTCCACTTCTCATTGCAGGTGTTAACGAACGCCAGATATTTCTGCCGGTTGTCATAAAACCGAAAGGGACGATCCGGAACAGCACTTACACTCGTCGCATTTTCGTCAGGACTAGCTGCCGGCACCGTTTCACGATCTGTCGTTGCAGGTTCGCGAGTTTCGTTGCCGGCGATAAATTTGCGTACTTTTTCGGCGGTCGCTAGCGTGACGCTTTTGCCGCCACGCAATCGCGCACAGAGTTTGCCATCATTGATTGCCTGACGCCCGAACGTTGATTCTGCGATGCCGGCGCTCTGGCAATAGGCCTGAATGTCGGCAAGTAAATCGCCCGCCATCGTATCGCTCACCCGCATCCCCTAATTCTGCAACGCACAGCTGGTCGATGGGCAGTATTTTCCCATGTTTGTTGAATTGAGGAAAGTTGGGATATTTCCCACTTTCAGAGTGGGCAGCGCCGTTCAGTGCAGCGCCTTTATGCCCTCATCCAGCCCCGCGATCGTCAGCGGATACATACGATCGTCCATCAGCTCGCGCGTAAGTTTGACCGACGGCGTAAATTCCCAGCGTGCGCGCGGCTCCGGATTCAGCCAGATCGCTTTGGGGTAAGTATTCAGCAGACGCTTGATCCACACGGCACCGGGTTCGTCGTTCCAATGTTCGACGCTACCGCCCGCGTAGACGATCTCGTACGGACTCATCGTGGCGTCGCCGACGAAAACGAGTTTATAGTCGGTGCCGTATTTGTGCGTAATGTCGAGCGTCGGAATGCGCTTCTGATGACGCCGACGATTGTCCTTCCACATCGACTCATAAATGAAATTGTGAAAGTAGAAGTATTCAAGATGCTTGAATTCGGATCGGGCTGCCGAAAACATCTCCTCACAGATTCGCACGTGATCGTCCATTGAGCCGCCGATGTCGAGGCACAGCAGCACCTTAACGGCGTTATGGCGTTCCGGCACCATTCGAATGTCGAGCATGCCGCCATTACGTGCGGTCTTGTCGATAGTGTCTTCGAGGTCGAGCTGATCGGCGGCTCCTTCGCGCGCAAACTTACGCAGACGCCGCAGCGCCACCTTGATATTGCGCGTACCCAGTTCAACGGAATCATCGAGATTTCGATAATTGCGTTTGTCCCAAACCTTGACCGCACTGCGATTGCGCGAACCGGCCTGCCCCATTCGCACGCCTTCGGGGTTGTATCCATACGCACCGAATGGCGACGTACCGGCAGTGCCAATCCATTTGTTACCACCTTCATGCCGTTCGTCTTGTTCGTCCAGACGCTCGGCAAGCGCTTTCATCAATTCCTCGAAGCCGCCCATTGCTTCTATTTGTGCACGCTCCTCGTCGGTCAAGAACAGCTCAGCCTGGTGCTGTAGCCATTCATCAGGGATATCTGCGAATAGATCAACCAGAGAATCCTCGATGCCCTTGAAATAGGCACCGAAAATGCGATCGAAGCGGTCCAGTTGTGACTCATCTTTTACCAGCGCGGCGCGTGCCAGATAGTAGAAATCGTCAACGCTTTCCGCTGCAAGACCGCGCTTCATCGCATCGAGCAAGGTCAACAACTCGGTGATTGACGTCTTCATGCCACCATCGCGAAGCATGAAAAAGAACGGGATCAACATAATACTTACTGTGGGCCACTAGCTTCGCTGCGGTCCACCAGCCTTGCTCCGGTCCAGGAATACGAGGCGCTCGAACAAGTGTACGTCCTGCTCATTCTTTAGTAACGCGCCATACAGGGGTGGAATCGCCTTGCTCGCGTTTTCAGTTCGTAAGGCTTCAGGCGGAATGTCTTCCGCAAGCAATAATTTGATCCAGTCGAGTAATTCGGAGGTCGAAGGTTTTTTCTTTAAGCCCGGCACGTCACGCACTTTAAAAAATGCATTCAAGGCTTCGCTCAGCAAATTCTTTTTAAGATTTGGAAAATGTACGTCGACGATTTTCGCCATCGTTTTCTCGTCCGGAAATTTAATGTAGTGAAAAAAGCAGCGGCGCAAGAACGCATCCGGCAGTTCTTTTTCGTTGTTGCTCGTGATAACAATAATTGGTCGAGTCTTCGCCGTGACGAGCTTTTTTGTCTCATACACATAGAATTCCATGCGATCAAGCTCTTGCAACAGATCGTTGGGAAACTCGATATCCGCCTTATCAATTTCATCGATCAGCAACACTGGCTGCTCATCGGATTCAAACGCCTCCCAGAGCTTGCCACGGACGATGTAGTTCGCGATATCGTGCACGCGATCTTCACCAAGTTGTGAATCCCGTAGCCTCGCCACGGCGTCGTATTCGTATAGGCCCTGCTGTGCTTTCGTCGTTGACTTAATGTGCCACTCGTACAGCGGTTTGCTCAGCGACTGCGCCACCTCGATCGCAAGCTGTGTCTTGCCGGTACCCGGCTCGCCCTTGATCAAAATCGGGCGCTCGAGAGTCACCGCCGCATTGACGGCCATCGTCAGGTCGTCAGTTGCAATATAGGTACTCGTGCCGTTAAAGCGCGTGTTTTCCATGAGTCCTCGTTAGTTCTCGCCGGCTGCGTCCATAGTACCGCCCGTAGGCATCAGGGTCAGCGAATATGCTGCCTTGCCGGGTAAAAAAGGGCTCGGACGGCCGTGCAGCCAGTCATTATGTCCTTTGCGGTAGAAGTCCGACATCGGGTGTCCGCTCTGTCCGGTCGGCATGTGCATCAGGCCGTTTTGTTCGTCGCCGGGGGAGACCGAAAACCGCTCAGAGGCACCAAAGCCGGGCCCCTGCGCCTTTGGCAGATTTGAATCTCCATTTAGTGCATCACGCGGCATGTCGAGCCAGACCGCGAGTGCCGGAATTGCCCGGCTCAGGGGATGCTGAATCGCTGCCGTGTTGTATTCGCCCCAGGTTCGATGGGCCAGCGGCGTCGTATACATTTTGTTAAACCAATCAATGTTTTCGCGAACTGCCGCGAGCAACAGTCCGTTCCAATTTTCGTAGTTGGCCGGTAACAGATGCAACGGCTGCTCCGTCACGAGCTGCCACAGCGGAGCTTCGAACTGATTGCTGATCAGCATGTCGACCGGGCCGTCATACTCGTCGCGCACCGGACCCATCAGTCCGTGAAATACGAGACTTCGTACTTCAAGACGAAACCCCCTGACGAGTCGGTAACCAACTGACGCTGGCGCGGCCCGCGGAATCCATTCCTCGACCAGCTGCCGGTATTCGAGCAAGTCCGCGTCGTCGCCGATAGTTTCATCGTCGAGCACGCTGAGCAATAACTGCCGCCATCGCGCCAGGAATATCGCGCGATCGTCAAATTGGATCTCGAGCATGTCTTTTGGTGTAAACGTATCTTTGGCTAACAAGCCATCGCGAATCTGGTTGGCACGCGCGGCAAGGTCGTAACCGCCATCGCCAATTATTTCTAGGGCGCCGCCGTCAGCGACGCGCGCGTTCGCGCTCCACAGACGACCATCTCTGGGATTTACGACGCGCGGGTACTCGTCAGCGGAACGCCATCCAGTCCAACCCGTTTGCTGACTCCAGTCTGCGGGCACCGTCGGGTCGTAGTCGGCTTTAACCGGGATTTGACCCGCAATCGTCCAGCCGATGTTGCCGCCGGCATCACCGGCGACAAAGTTCTGCGGCGGCATACCCATCGTGTTCGCGATTTCGAGCGCCTCCGCGACAGACGTCACAGTCTCGAGCTTCATGATCTGCAAATTGACCGCGTTTGGCTTGTGTGCAATCCAGCTGATCGCAATCTCGCCATCGGGATAGCTAACGCCGTCGTCTACAGGTCCCCAGATCGTCTCGCGGGTTTCGTATGCAACCGGCTCAGCGCCGTCAACCTCGATGGTTTCGCCGTGAACAATGAATTCTTTATCGCCGTCGGACGTTCGATAGGAATTCGGCGTACTACCCGGCTGCAACACAACAGCATCCGACCAGTCTCCATAACTGTTTGTGTATCCCCAGGCGACGCTGCCATTGCTGCCGGCAACCACGAATGGTGTTCCCGGCAACGTCACACCTGTTACATCACGAACCTGTTCGCCGGTCTGTACCAGCCGGGCCTGATAATAGATATTCGGCGTCGACAAGCCAAGGTGCATGTCGTTGGACACCAGCGCATGGCCAGTTGTCGTCAGCGCGCCGCTGACCGCCCAGTTGTTGCTGCCGTCCAGCGGCGGCCTGCCCTTCTCGTTTGCTGCCGGTGCATCGGACTGCTGGCGCCTTACCGTGTAGATTTCGCTTGATGGGAACGGCCTTACTGTTCGTGCGTTCCCCATTAGCGGTGCGTCCCAGGGCGTGCCATCGGGATATAGCCACACATAGACGTCAGCGGGCAAAACACGGTGTGCAAGACCACGACGAACGTCCTTGCGCGCGCGCGAATCGTTCAATTGCATGAACATGGCATAGACGACAATAACGGAATCTTCGGGTGTCCATTCCTTTGGCTGCTTTCCTATCAGCAGGTATTCGAACGGGCG
>Ga0224508_10000217_pt1 | contig 59593 bp, 56 predicted proteins | sample SF_Jan12_sed_USG_4_FD_170157 | JGI IMG/M metagenome (GOLD analysis project Ga0224508, IMG submission 170157) | Sediment microbial communities from San Francisco Bay, California, United States - SF_Jan12_sed_USGS_21 | ecosystem: Environmental > Aquatic > Marine > Sediment | place: USA... | reverse complement strand
ACCGAGACCGGTATGGGCATGCGGTCGCGGAGGTATGCAATGGTAGTGGACGACGGGGTTGTTAAATTTCTCAACGTGGAGCCACCGGGAGAATTTAAAAACAGTGACGCCGACACCATTCGGGCTTTGCTAGGCTAGCGACCTGCGTCAGCGCAGGTCGGCGATAATCGGGTCTATTTCATCTAGGAATTGCAGAGCGACAGCGATGTCCGCGGCCGTCTCGCGGTCTTGCGTCCAGGCCGGCAGATGCTTTCGTATTGTCGCGTGTAGATGCTCGAGTGGCGGACTCGACTTGAGCGGCCGCAACAGATCGATGCCTTGAGCGGCCGCCAGCAACTCGATGGCGAGAATCTGGGTGCTGTTGGTCAAAACCTGCCGTAACTTCAATGCCGCCCACATGCCCATAGAGACATGGTCTTCCTTATCGGCCGACGTGGGAATGGAATCAACGGTTGCTGGATGACACAGCGTTTTGTTTTCACTTGCCAGCGCGGCGGCAGTCACCTGCGCCATCATAAACCCAGAGTTTAGGCCGGCATCCTCGATCAAGAACGGCGGCAGACCGGAGAAGGCGGTATTGGTAAGCTTTTCAATGCGTCGCTCACTAATCGCACCTAACTCTGACAAGCCAATAGCGAGCGTATCGGCGGCGAGTGCCATCGGTTCGCCGTGAAAATTGCCGCCAGAAAGAATCTCGTCGTCTTCCGGAAACACGAGCGGATTATCGGTTACCGCGTTCATCTCGATCGCGACTTTAGTTTCCGTGTCAACCAATACATCACGCACGGCGCCATGGACCTGCGGAATGCAGCGCACGCTGTAAGGATCCTGCACCCGTACATCGTTTTGTCGGTGCGATTCGCGTATATCCGAACCGTGAAGCAACTGTCGCAGATTTGCCGCACTCGCCTGTTGACCTGGGTAAGGTCGCAATGCATGCAGGCGTTGATCGAACGCAGTGTCAGTACCACGCAGGGCGTCGGTTGACATCGCCGAGACAAGATCCGCGATGCGAGTTAGTCGGTGACCATCGATTAGCACTAATGCCAGAATCGAAGTCATGCCCTGTGTGCCGTTTATCAACGCTAATCCTTCCTTCGGCTGTAGTACCAGCGGCTTTATGCCCGCCTTGCGAAGTCCTTCGTTTGCGGTTCGTTCCTTGCCAGCGATGCGTACACGACCTTTGCCAAGCAGTGGTAGCGCGAGGTGCGCGAGCGGCGCGAGATCACCGCTGGCGCCAACCGAGCCGCGGCTAGGTACCAGCGGTAAGACATCGGCGTTAAGCAAGGCAAGCAATGAGTCGATCACATCCGGGCGTACGCCGGAGTGGCCCCGGGCAAGTGTGTTTGCGCGTAACAACAGCATGCCGCGTACGACGGCATCGGACAGGGCATCGCCAACCCCGGCACAGTGACTGATGATTAAGCGTTGCTGTAATATGGCCAGCCGCTCTGCGGCAATGCGAACATCAGAGAGATCACCAAAACCGGTGTTGACGCCATAAACGGCTTCATCTTGAGTTAAGACGCGCTCCACGACCTCTCGGCCGGCGACTACGCGTTGCCGGGCGGCGCGGGTAAGTTCGCTGGCGCTCTTGTCCAGCACTACCGCCTGGAATTGCGCAAGACTTAGAGATTGACCATCAATTGCGATTACGGTGTTCAATTGTCGGGGGCCGCTTTTTGTTATGCTAGTACGTTGCTGACCAAGGTCGCTGATTTAGTACGGCACAATACGCCGCGGAGAATCAATATGTCTAGCATCGAAATTCGTTTCATTTCCAAAGATGACATGGACACCCTCGATATCGGCCTGCAAGAAGCCATGGACGCCATTGAATTGGGTCTCAAAGCGCATGGAGAAAAGAAGGTGGTTATGCCTTCTAAGGGTCACCTCCCACTCGCCTTCCCGGAGAAGCTGTTTAATATCCTCAAGGGCTATGTGGAGCCTGTCAATGTTGCTGGCGTAAAGATTATCGGTGACTTCCACAACAACTACGAGCATAACTTACCGTCGGAGCTTGCACTACTGACACTTTACCGGCCAGAGACAGGCGCTCCCTTTGCAATCGTTGACGCCACACTCAATACCTGGATGCGCACCGGCGCGGTAACCGCCTTGGGCGCGAAATATCTTGCGGCCGAACACCCGCGGGTGTTGGGTCACATCGGGGCACGTGGCACATCATGGTACAACGTTGCCATGATGGATCTATTGTTCGATTTCGAGGAGATACGGGTTACGAGCCGGCGTCCCGAGTCGCGCGAACGGTTTGCGTCAGAGATGTCAGATAAACTCGGGAAGCCGGTACAGGTGAAAGCGACAACGCAGAAGGCGGTGCGCGATGCTGACATCATTATCGATGCCTCGCGCCTATTGGAGCATCAGGTGTTGGTCGAAGACGCGTGGGTAAAGCCGGGGGCATTGATACAGGCCTACGGCGCAGTGTTGTCGGTTGCACCGAGCTTACCGTTTAGTGTCGATAAATTCGTCGTCGACGATTGGAATCAGTGCAAACAATCACCCTACGGGCAGTTTGCTGGCCTCATTCAATCGGGTGAGTTGCGTGATGAACATTGCTATGGCGAAATCGGTGAGATCGTGGCGGGGATAAAGCCAGGGCGAGAGACCCAGCAGGAACGAATACTCTTCTGGCACAAAGGTTTTGCGATTAGCGATATCATGCTTGGCACGCTTGCCTATGAGAAGGCGTGCGAGCAGGGTATCGGTACAGTGTTAACCTACTACAAGAATCCGCGTGACATGTAGGCGGGGATCATGCCTGACTCAAGCAAACGTCGAACCACAACCCGTCGCCGTCGGCGAATAAGGTCTGCAGGCAATGAGAGACGCGAACAACCACCCTCGCAGCCGATTATCTCTGCCATTCCTAAGCTCGATGTACTTAGTGCCCCACAGCTTGAGCAATTACACGAAGCTTCGTTGGCAATCTTGTCACAAACCGGTGTGATCTTTGGTAGTGATGGTGCCATCTCCCATTTCCGCCGCGCCGGGTCACGTATTGAAGGCAAGCGCGTTTACATCGAACGTGACCTCGTCGCCGAATGTCTAGCGGCGGCGCCGGAGCAATATACATTGCACGCACGTAACCCCATTAACGATGTAACCATCGGCGGCGATACCTGTGCAGTGATGCCAGGCGGTGGGCCGGCGTTTGTACGCGACCTTGACGGTAAACGGCGCGCTGGTACTCACGCCGATGTCGAAGACTTTACGCGCCTAAGCGCAGTGTCCCCCGAAGTTCAGGTAGTGGCGCGCAAAGCGGTTGAGGCCCAAGACGTGCCGGTACAAGTACGTCACCTGGATTGTTGGTATAGCACGCTAACCTTAGCCGACAAGCCGATCCAATCGGGTTTTGTCGGTGGTGCGCCCGAAGCCGAAGACGTGCTTCAGATGCTAGAGATTATATTCGGTGGCGAGCGCGCCATCGATGGCACACCCGTTATGCATTGCAGTGTCAATGTGAACAGTCCCTTGCATTACGACACACCCATGGTGGAGAGTCTTATGCTGCTCGCCCGTTATGGCCAGGTTGCCCTCATCAGTCCGTTCGTGATGGCCGGTGTAACCGGCCCGACCACGTTAGCCGGTGCCCTGGCGCAGCAGAATGCAGAAGTGCTAGCCGGGCTGGTACTTAGTCAGCTCGTACGACCCGGTACACCGGTGCTATACGGTACCGCCTCCAGTAACCTGGACATGCGCAGCGCAGCGCCCGCGATCGGTAGCCCGGAGTCGGCCATCAGTATCGCTGCCTGTGCGCAATTGGCACGGTACTACGGATTGCCATGTCGCGCCGGCGGCGCCTTGACTGACTCGCCGGTGCCGGACGCGCAGAGTAACTATGAACGTATGTTTACATTATTGACCGCGGTGCTAAGCGGCAGCAATTACTTGATGCATGGCGTCGGCATTCTTGAATCTTATCTAACACTGAGTTACGAACAGTTCGTCATCGACTTAGATCTGATTAATATGGTGCGCCATCTGGTAGGCGGGCTTGACGTATCGGCAGAGACACTGGCGCTCGACACCATACACGACGTCGGTCCCGGTGGCTTCTACTTGGAGACCGAGCATACCCAGCGCCATTATCGCGAAGCATTCTTTATGCCTGAAATTAGCGTGCGTAAGTCTTACGAGCAGTGGCAGGCGGAGGGCAGCATGGATGCGGTGGCCCGTGCTAATGCACGTTGCCGCGAGATGTTGGCGCGCTATCAACAACCGCCCATGGATTCAGAAGCTGCCAACCGACTTTATGACTATGTCGAGCGGCGCAAGCTGCAGTTGCTACGAAAACCCGACTAGTCGTCTAGCATCGGCAGATTGAGGCCGTGTTCGCGGGCACACTGCTTGGCAATCTCGTAACCCGCGTCGGCGTGGCGCATAACACCGGTAGCCGGGTCGTTGGTGAGAACGCGTTCTATGCGTCGCGATGCCGCTTCAGTACCATCACACACAATTACGAGCCCGGCATGTTGTGCAAAGCCCATGCCCACACCACCGCCATGGTGAAAGCTTACCCAGGTGGCACCGCTGGCGGTATTCAGCAGGGCGTTTAGTAAAGGCCAGTCCGATATCGCGTCAGAACCATCGCACATGGCCTCGGTTTCACGATTGGGACTCGCCACTGATCCCGAATCGAGATGATCACGACCGATGACCACCGGGGCCCTTAATTCGCCACTAGCCACCATGTCGTTGAACGCCAACCCTAGGCGCGCCCGGTCACCGAGGCCAACCCAACAAATACGCGCCGGCAGACCTTGAAAGTGAATACGATCTCGCGCCATCTCCAGCCAGTTATGTAGGTGTGTATCGTCGGGCATTAGTGCCTTCACTTTTTCATCAGTCTTGTAGATGTCCTCGGCCTCGCCGGACAGTGCCACCCAACGAAAAGGACCTACACCGCGACAAAACAGTGGACGGATATAGGCGGGCACAAAGCCAGGAAAATCGAAGGCATTGCTTACGCCTTTCTCGTAAGCCATCTGTCGGATGTTGTTGCCATAATCCACCGTCGGTATGCCCATGTGGTGGAAGTCGAGCATGGCGCGCACGTGCACGGCAATAGATTCCATTGCTGCGTCAATAGTGGTTTGTGGATCCGTTTGTCGCATCTCCGCCGCTTGTGCGAGAGTCCAACCCGCCGGCAAATACCCGTTAAGCGGATCGTGCGCGCTCGTCTGGTCAGTCACTATGTCGGGGCGCACACCACGTTTGACGAGTTCGGGCACGACCTCTGCCGTGTTGCCGAGAAGCCCTACCGACACGGCGCGACCCTTTTTGCACGCTTCTTCAACCGTACTGAGCGCCTCATCGAGATCGGTGGACATCTGATCCAAATAACCGCTATCGAGACGTTTTTGTATGCGCGTCGGATCGCACTCGACGGCAAGCATGGAGGCACCGGTCATGGTCGCGGCCAGCGGCTGCGCTCCGCCCATGCCGCCGAGACCGCCCGTGAGTATCCACCGGCCTCTGAGATCGCCGTCGTAGTGTTGTTTGCCAGCGGCGACAAATGTCTCGTACGTGCCCTGCACGATCCCCTGGCTGCCGATGTAGATCCAAGAGCCGGCTGTCATTTGACCGAACATCATCAGCCCCTTCTTGTCGAGCTCATTGAAGTGTTCCCACGTTGCCCAATGGGGAACTAGGTTGGAGTTGGCGATCAAGACGCGTGGGGCATCGCTATGGGTCTTGAAGACACCTACCGGTTTGCCGGATTGAATGAGCAACGATTCATCTTCCTCGAGTGCTTTCAGCGTCTCTACGATCTTGTCAAAACATTGCCAATTGCGGGCGGCGCGGCCGATGCCACCGTAGACCACGAGCTCATTCGGTTTCTCTGCTACCTCGGGGTCGAGGTTGTTCATGATCATGCGTAGCGGTGCTTCTGTAAGCCAGCTCTTGGCCTGTAGTTTCGTCCCACGGGGTGCGCGAATCGTACGCTTGTTGTCTATCCGATTATTATCACTGGCAGGCTTATGTTTCTGTCCATGGGCGGTAACGTTCATGATCGTGTTCTCCCGACTCGGTTCTTTGAGTGGTTATTATTGCTCTCAGTTTGACACAACTTGGGCATCTTTGCTCACAGCCGCCGTCGCTCGACTGGCAATATCCCTCGTGTTGTAATAAAACGGTGGTTGCAAAAGCCTGGTGACAAGCAATGAAAGTCTACGAGTTTTGTGAGGGCCACACACCGCTTTTCATTAGTATGCCTCATGATGGCACCATCATTCCTGACGCTTTGGAGGCGCGCATGACAGAACGTGCCTTGCAGCGACCGGATACGGACTGGCATGTGGCGAGGTTGCACCAATTTGCGGCAGAGTTAGGGGCCAGTCTAATTCGACCTTTGCACCATCGTTACGTGATCGATCTAAATCGTGCTCTTGATAACGCCACGCTCTATCCCGGCAGCAGTAACACGGAGGTATGCCCGAGTAGCTGTTTCGATGACTCGCCTATTTATCGGGATGGCGCCGGGCCGGATACCACTGAGGTTGCCGAGCGCATCGACACCTATTGGCGTCCTTATCATCAGTGGCTGCAACAAGAGCTTGCGCGAATTCGTAATGCGCATGGTGTCGCGCTGCTATACGAAGCCCACACCATACGTTCGCGTGTGCCGCGGTTCTTCAATGGTGTACTCCCCGACTTCAACCTGGGTACCGCCGATGGCAAGAGTTGTGCACCGGCGCTGACACAACATCTTGCCGACCAGTTGGCCCGGATCGAGGGATACACTTACATTGTCAACGGGCGCTTCAAGGGCGGCTATATCACACGTGCCTATGGTAAGCCAGAAGACAATACCCATGCCGTGCAACTCGAGCTATCGCAGCGCACGTATATGGACGAGGACCATCCCTATAGTTATCGTCAACAGCTTGCGCAGCAAGTACAACCAGCGCTTAAGTCGGTACTTACTACCATGCTCGAGTGGGCTGATTCGGTTAAATCGATCGCGTGATGCCGTCGTCAATGCGAATGTTTTGGCCTGTGATGTAACTCGAGCGATCCGAAGCGAGGAAAACGATTAGTTCTGATACTTCATCTACCCGACCATAGCGCCCGATGGGAATACGACTGCGCCTTTCCGCTGATTCCGGCAGGCTGTTTATGAAACCCGGCAATACGTTGTTCATTCTGATGTTGTCGGCCGCATACTTATCGCTGAATAGTTTGGTAAAGGCGGCGAGGCTGGCACGAAAAACACCGGAGGTCGGAAAGGTGGCTTCTGGCTCGACGGCGGCAAAAGTGGAGATATTTACGTAGGCGCCGCCTCCCTGGCGTTGCATGATGGGGGTCACCAGACGGGCGATGCGGATCACGTTTAGCAGATAGACATCCGTGCCCATGTGCCAGTCTTCGTCGCTGATCTCCAGTATCGGTCCCTTGGGACCGTGCCCGGCACTGTTGACGACGGCGTCAATGTGCCCCCATTTCTCCATGCTAGCGCCTACCAATTTGGCCAAGTCTTGAACTGACTGGTTGGAACCGGTGATACCCACGCCGCCAAGCTCTTTGGCCAAGGTTTCTCCTTTGCCGGAGGAGGACAATATGGCGACGCACCAACCATCGTTGGCCAACTTACGCGCAGAGTCTGCGCCCATACCGCTGCCGCCGCCTACGACTAGCGCTACTGATTCATCTTTCATTGCAGTTCTCCCAGATCTCGTACCATCAGCAGATCAAAGCCAATCTTGTTCAAACGGTAGGCTACTTAGAACTTGTACCCCGGTATCGGTAATCAGCACTTGTTCCTCGAGTTTGACCCCTTCTGCTGCATGGCTGGGTCCTAAATAGCTTTCAATACAAAGTGTCATGCCGGGCAGAATGGTCGCGTCGTAACGGCCTTTCTGGTTGGTCCAAAAGGCGACGGGATACTCGTCACACATGCCAATGCCATGCACTAGGCAGCTGTACACGTGGTGGTCTTTGGGTGGCTCACCAATACGCGCTGCCAGATCTCCCAACGTTACCCCAGGACCAATGAGATCCATCAATCGGTTCTGGTGGCGGTAGGCATGGGCGTAAGTCCTGCGTTGTTGATCGTTCGCCATCTCACCATCGGCCCGCCAGGTTCGAGAAATATCGCATGAGTAGCCATAACGCCCGATGAGGTCGGTATCCAGCGTCACCAGATCGCCTTTTTCGATTATACGGTCCGAACATTCTTGATACCACGGATTGGTGCGTGGCCCCGACGCCAATAGTCGGGTCTCTATCCATTCACCACCCGATGCGATGTTCTGTTGATGCAGCACCGACCACAAGTCACGTTCCATCATACCTGGTTGCATGACCGTCTGCATTGCCTGCACCGACGCTTGGCAGGCGGCAATGGCATTGCGAATCGCATTGAGCTCTTGCCGCGTTTTGATCGCCCGCGCTTGTTCCGCCAGTACCTGACCGTCTATGGTTTCGATCCCGAGCTTCTGTAATGCCAAGAAGGCGACAAAATCGAGCCGATCCACCGCCATCCGGCGATTACCACCCCCATGTCGAACAACGAGATCGGCGATCTCTGTTGCCCACGCAGCAGCTCGGGCCTGCGATTCAGGCCCCGACATTAGATAGGTCCAAGCGATGGCGGGACGGACCTCGTCTATGGTGTCGATGCCGCGGGCCAGATGCTCGCAGCTCACGAACTCAAAATGGACAACCGGCCCGTCCGTGGCCACGAACGAATAGCGGGTCGGGTTATGGAGACACCAGACCTGCATATTGCTGACGTCTGTCGCATAACGGATGTTGATGGGATCTAGGAAAAGGGCGGCCGCGACGTCAGCTTGTTTTAGAACACTGCGCAGCCGAGCGAGTCGCTCTCGCCTGAGCGCACCGATATCGACCGCTACCGAATCGTGTCGGTCGTGGGCCCGCACTTCGTCGGTCATCGGGTTGGTCCTAGGCCCCGGCGCGACCGTAGAAACCAATACGCTCATCGTCGCTGAATACGACACCCGGCCGTTCGTAGTAGCAAAACACGGCGACCATGCGTTCGCGTTCGCCCTGTACGGGCGTCACGCGATGTGCCGTGTATCTACCCTTGAACACATTCAGCGTTCCAGGCGAAAGCGGCAGCGTCTCAACTTTCTGATCTGCACCTGCCAGCAACCGTGCCACGCCGTCGTAGTTCGGGTCGCTCTCGGATCGGAGGTCGTTACGATATTGAAACTCGCCGCCGAGTTCGGGGGATTGCAATAACAACGTTGTCGTAAACTCCGACCGATCAAAATGCCAATTGAGCGCTTCACCGGCACGATAGGCGAGGACATTGGCCCGAGCAAGCGGATCGGCCATAAGGTGGAGTCGCGGTTTTTGCATGGTCGCAGCCAGAAATTCAATCAAGGGCGTCCACTCATATAGCTGGCAGACGACGCTATCCGGGATCTGATCCGCACAGACCGTATGGTTGATCGTTTCACAACGCCGCAGAGCTGGGTGGTCGGGCGCAATGTCCGAAATGTCGTCGCGGAAATAGATATTGTGATCTCGTCTATGCGTGAACGCGGCGCGATCGAGAACCGGCTTTATCTCGGCAACACATTGGGCTAGCGCCTGGGGCCGAACGAGGGCATCAAGATTAAACATACCCTTTTCGCTCAATGCCGCTCGGCAGCTTGTCACCAATTCCCGTCCCGCCTCACTATCGAGTCGGTGTAGCGGGTATCTATCCAGATCCAGTATGTGGTTCATGCCCGTTTCTCGCGTATTGTCTATTCAGACCGTTAGTCCGTGTTTGACTATTTGATAACAAGGATTAAATCCGAAGCGATAAGCGAGCTCGGCCGGGTGGTCGATATCCCAAACGACAAAGTCCGCTTTTTTGCCGACCTCCAATGTTCCAATCGTATCCGCCATCCCCAAGGCACGGGCCGCGTTGTCGGTAACACCCATAAGTGCTTCCTCCGGTGTCAGTGCGAACAGTGTGCATGCCATGTTGAGCATGAGCAATAACGAGCCCACCGGTGAGCTGCCGGGGTTACTATCGGTTGCCACCGCCATGGGTACCCGATGTTTACGGAATAGGTCGATAGGCGGCCGTTTCGATTCTCTTAGAAAATAAAACGCACCGGGCAACAATACCGCCACAACACCGGCCGACGCCAACGCCGCCACGCCTTCCTCAGAGACGTACTCGAGATGATCGGCAGATAATGCGCCATAACGTGCTGCCAGCTGGGCACCACCGAGATCGGACAATTGCTCGGCGTGTAGTTTTATTGGTAGCCCAAGCGCCTGTGCTGCCTGAAAGACACGTTCGGTCTGCGAACGAGAAAAGCCGATGTCTTCACAGAAGGCGTCGACGGCGTCCGCAAGCCCTTGTTTCGCGATAGCCGGTAACGCCTCACTGCAAACGAACTCGATGTAATCATCTGAGCAGTCTGCGTACTCGGCGGGCACGGCATGTGCGCCCAGAAATGTGGTGACAACCGTAACCGGATTGGTACCTGCCAGTGCCCGCGCCACGCGCAACATCTTTGCTTCCGTTTCGATATCTAGACCATAGCCAGACTTGATCTCTATCGTCGTGGTGCCTTCTGCCATCAGTGCCTGCAGGCGTGGCCGCGTTGCATCTACCAGCTCCTGCTCACTGGCTTCGCGTGTGGCCTTGACCGTCGACAGAATGCCACCGCCCCGGCGCGCGATTTCCTCGTAGCTGACGCCGGTTAGACGTAACTCAAACTCACGGGCGCGATCACCGCCATAGACTAGGTGTGTGTGACAATCGATTAGCCCCGGCGTAATCCAACGGCCATCACATCTATATATAGGTATGTCGGTCGGCGTTTCCTTGGGCAAATCGCGCCGCGACCCTAGCCAGCAGATTCGATCATCTTTGACAGCGAGCGCGCCATCTTCGATGGCGCCATAGGTTTGCGGAACAATGGATGCCATGGTGGCCAGATTTACATCCAACCATAGCGCACCCCACTGCCTGGGTGTCGATTGGCCGTTCATGGAGCGTTATTGTGCATGACTTGGCAGGTGCGCGTCGCCCCTGACGCTGAGCTTGCGTGGGATATACCGACGTCTTCGCGGGAAATACAGACACCTAAAGACAGCGCCGACAGCTGCCGGCTTTAGCGGAGTTCTTTATAACCCTGGGCTTGCGCCGCCGCTTCCATGGCCAAGATGCCTTTATAGCTCCTGACATCCAACACCTCGACCCCCACCAGTAGCAATGCCGCGCGCACATTGGTCAAACTTGGATCAGTAAATGCGGCCATGACCCCTTCGCGTAGCCGGTAGACGAGATCCAGACTTGCCGCCGCCTGGGTCACGTAGGGCAGGCCCGGGGTGTGCGATGTGTGGGCCAATATGCGGGTATTGGCGAGCGCCTGTGGCCGATGGCGCGCAAGCAAGGTATGGGTGACGCAGTCGATGGCGCACACATCGGCTTGGCCGCGGGAGATCGTCTCTAAGCTACGTGCATGCGAGCCTGTTTCAATCACGCGCGCAAAAAAGGGTTTGCCCTCGGCCAGTGGCGAAACAAGGGCCCGTAGGCAATTGTAACCAGACTGTGAGCCCCGGTGGTTGACGGCACAGACGCCGCCGCGCAGTGCCGATATATCGTCGGCCGACTGCTCGGCAGAGACCACGATCACGCTGGAATAATTCGGGCCGTCACAACCCGGCGCGTCGTAGATGGGGGTAGCGACGGGCTGTAAGATGTCGGCCATATCACGCACGAGTGGATAGCCACAGGTCTGACTCAAAAGCAGGTTTGGGTCGCGCCACACCGCGGCGACGTGATCGACCCGGGTCAGTTGTGCAGGGACGGCATCGATACCAGCGCGTCGCAATGCTGCCGCCATTCCCGACCACCACGCGTCCGTCGCTGTCCTCAACTCCGGGAGATCATACATTGGCAGGCTTGCGATCATCATGTTGGTTGCCTATCAGCCACCAATCGCCTGGCGACAAAATCTAAGGATGAACAACAGGCTCCTTCGGTCGCAGCAGATGTCGTGCGATTACCGCGCCATAACCTCGGTAACGGTAGCCACCATTGTTGGCCAACAACACGGCGCGTTGTTTGTGGTAATGCCTTGGCAATTGATACCAAGGCACATGGGGCGCGGCATGGTGTAGCACATGCAGATTGTTATAGAGATAGAGCAAAGACATGATCGGATTCGATTCAACGATCACGGTGCGGTGCCCTGGTTCGTCATGCGCTTGGTGCTCCAGGAACGAGCGCAACAACGTCAGCGATATACCGGGGTAAACAAAAAAGATAAGGTAATCGATAAGCGGTACCCGACATATCGATAAAACCCAGAATAGCACGATGCCACATGAAACAACGTGCAATAGCCAGGCCGATACCATTGACGTATCTCCGCGGGTAAGACGTTGCACCTCAGCGACGAGTAAACGGGTCACGACGATAGGTGGGCCGATCAACAACCGACCGGCTGAGGTGTTGTTGATACGCCAGACGAGGCGCATAAACGCGCCACTGCGTTCCCAGGCCTCTGCGGTTAGATAGTAGGACTCGGGATCATCGATGGGGTCGGTGAGCGATGGCGTCGCATGATGCTGGAGATGGGTAACACGGTAGACCCGGTAGGGTATCCAAAGCCAAAGACTCGGGAAGACCAGAAGCTCATTCACCCAGGGCCGGCGGGTGGGATGACCATGCACGGCCTCGTGTTGCAGTGAGCCATGCCACCCCACCAAATAAGCACCCACTGGCAACACCAACCACCACGGTAAGGCATGGTAGTGCCAGGTCAAGCCCGCGAAGCCGGCGTAAATCAAAACGGCGACCACAAGCGTCGGCCATTCGAAACCACGTCCTTGATAGTGCTCCGACTCGCGGGGGATTTGTCGTTCTATTGGAATCATGGTTAGGTCCCCGCGACCTATTGAAGGGTGTGCACATCACGAGCCCCACGCATCTTATAATTACCAAACTAATCCCCTATGTACAACGTGGGAATACGCACACTATGTCGCACTATGTAACAATAGATCCTATTTGTTGATTATATAAAACATATGCTAACTTTATAAAAAGGCGCCCCTGTGAGGGCGTGGGGTCCTATATGCGTAGGCACGAAATGGTCGGCGTTTTTAGGGAGCGCCTGACTAGTGTCATCCAACAATCGGGCCGCAGCCGTTCGGCCTTCGCGGCCACGGTCGGCATGGACCGCTCGACGTTGTCACAGCTGCTCTCCGACGCCAACGATAGATTGCCGCGCGCCGAGACCATTGCCGCCATTGCCAATAAGGCACAGGTCAGTACCGATTGGCTCTTGGGTTTGAGCCAAGAGGGACAGCTTGGCACCGATGTGCTTTCGCGGGCACTAGAGGTTGAGGCCGGGAGCGCGTTGCCTGGTGATGCCAGACTGCAACGTTGGCAGGCGGAGGCGTTGGGTTACAAGATCCGCTATGTCCCAACCACACTGCCCGATTTGCTTAGGACGGAGGAAGTGATTCGCTATGAGTACGGTGAGTACGGAACTCAAGTGCCGAAGGCGCGTATCGAACAAACCGAAGCCCAACTGGCCTACAGTCGCCGGCCCGAAACCGATATGGAAGCTTGTAGCTCGTTTCAGTCACTCGAAGGGTTCACCCGCGGCGAGGGTGTGTGGGGCAACCTGTCGGCAAAGGCTCGGCGGGCACAGATAGACTGGATGATCGTGCTGCTGGATGAGCTTTATCCGACCTTCCGCTGGTTCTTGTACGATGGGTCGAAGCGTTACTCGGCGCCGCTCACCATCTTCGGCCCCAAGCGGGTGGCGATCTATCTCGGCAACATGTATTTTGTTTTTAACTCGACCGAGCATATCCGTGTGCTTACGCACCATTTCGATGAGTTGATTCGAGTTGCAGTAGTACAACCGCCGGATGTGATCGACTTTCTAAAGAAACTATTATGACATTACGTTAGGCCCAGTCTAGCAACACCTTGCCGCATTGACCCGTACGCATGACCTCGAACCCCTTCTCGAAATCGTCGATGGCGAAACGGTGGGTAATGATCGGCGCCATGTCGAGCCCGCTTTGCAGAAGTGATGACATCTTGTACCAGGTTTCAAACATCTCGCGACCATATATGCCTTTCAAGTGGAGGCCTTTGAATATCAATTGGGCCCAATCTACTGACGTCTCACCAGGGGGAATACCAAGTAACGCCACTCTACCGCCATGATTCATTACCCGTAGTAAGTCGCGCAACGCCTGCGGGTTGCCGGACATCTCGAGCCCCACGTCGAAGCCCTCCTTCATGCCAAGATCACCCATGGCTTCATCGATGCTATCGCGTTCGACGTTGATCGTACGAGTTGCGCCCATCGTCGAGGCGAGCTCGAGTCGATAATCGTTTACATCGGTGATGATCACGAAACGAGCACCGACATGCTTGGCGATCGCGACCGCCATGATACCGATGGGCCCAGCCCCGGTAATGAGCACGTCTTCACCTACAAGATCGAATGAAAGCGCGGTATGGGTGGCATTGCCGAGCGGGTCGAGGATAGCGGCGATGTCATCGCCAATAGCGTCTGGCAATCGAAATGCATTAGCGGCGGGGATGGCCACGTATTCAGCAAAACTACCCGGTCGATTTACGCCAACACCTACTGTGTTGCGACAAAGATGACGTTTGCCGGCTCGACAGTTACGACAGTGGCCGCAAGTGATGTGACCTTCACCGGAAACACGATCACCGGCCTTGAAGCCTGCGACCTCGCCACCGATCTCGGCAATTTCGCCAACGAATTCATGCCCGACCGTCATCGGCACCGGGATCGTGCGTTGTGACCATTCATCCCAGTTATAGATGTGAATATCGGTACCACAAATCGCACTCTTGGTTACCTTAATCAATACATCGTTATGGCCAACCCCAGGTTGCGGTACGTCATCCATCCAGATACCGACTTTCTTGTGTTTTTTCACTAATGCTTTCATTGCGTATTCAGTCGATGACACCAAGGTCCCGGCCAACCGTGGCAAACGCGGCGATAGCTCGGTCTAGATGATCTCGCTCATGCGCGGCGGAAAGTTGCACCCGGATTCGCGCTTTATTATTGGGCACAACCGGAAAAGAGAATCCAATGACATATATGCCTTGCTTTAGCAACCGTTCTGCCATCTGTTGGGCGAGCGCTGCTTCGCCTAGCATCACCGGCACAATCGGGTGTTCGCCCTCCACCAGGGTAAAACCAAGCTGCTGCAAACCGGTTCGGAAGTAGTGGCCGTTCTCGATCAGCCGCGTTCGTAGCGTGTCACTACCTTCAAGCAGGTCAAGTGCCGCCAGTGAAGTGGCGGCCACCACCGGCGCCAGCGTGTTCGAAAATAAATACGGCCGTGAGCGTTGACGCAGCCATTCGACAATCTCTTGGCGGGCAGATGTGTAGCCACCGGAAGCGCCACCCAATGCCTTACCCAAGGTGCCGGTGACGATATCGATCCGATCCTGGACGCGCCAATGCTCCGGTGTTCCCCGTCCTCGCGCACCGAGAACCCCGACGGCATGGGAATCATCGACCATGATCATAGCGTTGTATTCGTTTGCCAGATCGCATATGGCGGGCAGATTGGCAATGACGCCATCCATGGAGAAAACGCCGTCGGTTGCGATCAAACGAAAACGGCAATCTTGGCTGTCCTTGAGCTGCGCTTCCAGTTCCTTCATATCGTTGTTGGCGTAGCGTAGTCGGCGCGCCTTGCACAGCCGAATGCCATCGATAATGCTCGCGTGATTCAACGCATCGCTGATAATCGCATCGCGTTCATCTAGCAGGGTCTCGAATAAACCGGTGTTGGCATCGAAACAGGATGAGTACAGAATGGTATCCTCCGTACCTAGGAAACTGCTTAGTCGGTTTTCTAATTGTTTGTGTTCCTCCTGGGTGCCACAGATAAAGCGTACCGAAGACATTCCAAAACCGTAACGATCAAGCGCCTTCTTGGCCGCGTCGACCAGGACTGGGTGATTAGCGAGACCGAGGTAGTTGTTGGCGCAGAAGTTCAACACCTCGGTGTCACCCTGTACGCTAATCGCGGCTTGTTGCGGTGAGGTGATGATGCGCTCGGTCTTATAGAGTCCAGCCGCGCGCAGATCATCGGTCTCTTTGTGTAGATGGGCTAGGAATGCTTTATCCATACCAAGGCACCCTGGTCTAGGCGGCGGCAACCCCACCTTCATGTTTGCGCCGCGCGACAAAATCATCGAGTTCCTCGCAGATCGCCGGATCCAACGGCGGCGGCTCAAACTCAGCCAGTATACGCTTATAGAGTCCGTTAGCACGTTGCGTTGCGTTCTGTGAGCCGGCCGCTTCCCAACTCTCGAAATTACGCCAATCCGACAGCATTGGTGCATAAAATGCGTTTTCATATCGTGCCGAGGTGTGACGGGCGCCGCGACGCGTGTTTCTCCGCACGATGTGAGCCTCCTCGGACTTTAATAAGCTACTGCTCGATGGGCGGCGACGACGGGCGCGCAGATTGGATTCTAGTCCCGGTAGCTGGGATCTTCTTTATCGAGTAGGCGGATGAGGGCAGGCCATTCGTATTTACCGGGCCAACACTCCTTGTATTGTTCACGCACGCGTTGACATACCTCTGGTGGAGGGAGCTGCGGCTTTTCACCGCTCGACAGCACTTGCATCTGCAGTCGGCAAGCGTCTTCCAAATAGTACATAAGCATGAACGCCTCGGCGACGTTGCGACCAACCGTCAGCACACCGTGGTTTCTGAGGATCATTGCGCACTTGTCGCCGAGATTGGCCACCAACCGTTCGCGCTCGGCCACGTCGGTTGAGAGGCCCTCGTAGTCGTGATAGGCAGTATTGTCGTAAAACATCATCGCACCCTGGGCCATGGGAATAAGTCCGCGTCCGAGCGCAGATACCGCGACCGCACCTGGGCTATGGGTATGCATCACACAGGCGACATCCTTGCGAGCGCTATAGATGCCGCTATGGATAACAAAACCAGTGACATTGATATCATCGGGGCCGTCAATTACGCGCCCTTCCTGGTCGACCTTGAGTAGATTCGATGCCGTCACCTCGTCATAACGCAATCCAAATTGATGCAGCAGAAAATGATTCTCAGGACCAGGAATGCGGGCGGTGATGTGATTCCAGATTATTTCGCTGAATCCGAAGCGCTGAGCCAGCCGATAGCAGGCGGCAAGGTCAGTACGTGCTTGCTGCTCGGATTCGTCGTATCGATTCTCAAGCTTGGTTCTAACGACGTTGCTTGGCATCTTTGAAATTCCTCTGAATGGTTGTTTCTAGAGTTGTAACGAAAACCTTGTGTCCTAAGGCATGGGTATGCCATCGACAACGATGGTAACAAAACATCGCGCTAGCGGAATATAGTCAGAGTTCGGCAGCGAGAACACGCGCAGGAACTCGTGCGTCGCCATCCTGCCGGCGACATATGAGTCCAAAAACAACTGACTTGCTGGGTGAAGCCGCGCCGGAAACGAGCACAATGTCTGGACGTCTTCGCTATTTGTCGCCAGCAGATTAACCGTGGTCGCGAGGCCGCCGGCCGACGCGATTAACTGGGGTTGCGTGTCTAGTTGTACCGACTTAACCGCGGGCAGATGGGTTTCCGCATCGTCGCGAGTGGCAATGGCCTGGTAACAAGCAGTCACCAACATTGTCGCCAAGGCGGCGATGATTAAGCGTGGACGTTGTGCACGAAAGATCATTGCATCGTCTCCTACCGGCGTATTTCCCTAAATTAGCACGCAAGGCTAAGACCACAAAATGGCTGTGATGGTGTTTGTAAACCACCCGAAACTTGATCTGAATCCATGGCGTCGGCGCCCGGTCTATTTCCTTAATGACTATGAGGATAATGGCCGCATGCGTCACCCGGATGTCGTATTTAAGTGCTTCTAGGTCGTTGGTGCGCGGTTGCAGCCCCGCTACAGATGGTTTATCGTGACTTCAGTTTCACGATATTCCTGTTTTATGCAAGGCGCTAAGCTTGCGCGCCTTAAAATAGAAATCTTTGAATAATGGAGGAGGCAGAGTATGGCTAGAAGCTACAAAGACTATCCCCATCCGGCCATTCCCAAACTCATCGATGATCTCGAGAATCGTAAGATCAGCCGTCGCGAGTTTTTGCGTACGACGACGCTTCTGGGATTGTCGGCGGCTGCGGCCTACACCCTAGCGGCTTGCAGCAAGGGTGAGGAGATGGCCGAGAAGGCGGGCGACATGGCGGAGAAGGCGACCGAGATGGTGGCCGGCACGCCGAAGAAGGGCGGTACCTTACGCATGGCCATGCGGGCACAAGAAATGGCCGATCCCGCGACCTTCGATTGGGTGGAGAAATCCAACGTCGCGCGGCATATGGTTGAGCACTTGGCGGTCACCGGCCCTGACAACGTAACGCGCCCGTATCTGGCCGAGCGTTGGCAGGCCAGCGATGACCTCACCGAATGGACCTTCCATTTGCGCAAGGGCATCAAGTGGTCTAACGGGCTTGACTTCAACGCCGAGGACGTCGCCTTCAATTTCACACGCTGGCTCGATCCCAAGACCGGTTCTTCCAATCTAGGCCTGTTCTCGGCCATGTTGAGTGACACCGGTGAGAAGGACAAAGACGGCAAGGCCATTAAGCGCATGACCGATGGGGCGATACAGATCATCGACAATCACGCGCTGAAGATTCGACTCAACTCGCCGGTATTGTCGATACCGGAGAACCTGTACAACTACCCGACCGCTATCGTACATCGCAACTTCGAGAAAGAGGGTGGCAACCTGACTGCGAATCCGGTCGGTACCGGGCCTTACACGCTGGCCGAGCTCAAGGTCGGCGAAAAGGCCATACTAAAGCGGCGTGATGAGCCCTACTGGGGCGGCGAGGTCTATCTCGATGAGATCCGCTATATCGATGTCGGCGCGGATGCCTCGGCCGCGGTCGCCGCGATTGCATCGGCCCAAGTAGACGCGATGTTTAGATTGGATCTGACCACGCTAGAGGCGGCCGAAGCCATTCCGGGGGTGAAGATTTCCAAGGCGAACACCGCCCAGACCGGTGTTATACGTATGCAGGTGGACAAGAAGCCGTTTGACAATATCAAGCTGCGGCAAGCCCTCTTGAAGTGTTGTGACGCCCGCAAGAACCTCGAAGTGGCACACCGTGGCCTGGGTAGTCTTGGCCAGCACCATCATGTGGCGGAGATCCATCCCGAGTACTTCAAGCTGCCGGACTATAACCAAGACATCGAGGCCGCCAAGAAGCTATTGGCCGAAGCGGGTCATGCCAACGGTATCGATCTCAAGTGCAATGTCGGCAACACCCAAGGCACCTGGGAGCAAGACAGCCTCGCCGTGCTCAGGGAAGACGCCGCTAAGGCCGGCATCAATCTACAGATCAACCCGATGCCGGCGGCACAGTACTGGGATGTGTGGAACAAGGCGCCGTTTAGCTTGACATCATGGACGCACCGGCCGTTGGGCACCATGGTGTTGAGCCTGGCCTATCGCACCGGCGTGCCGTGGAACGAGACCAATTACGCCAACCCCGAGTTCGATCGGTTGTTGACCAACGCCGAATCGAAACTGGACGTGGCCGAGCGACGGCAGGCGATGGAGGCGGTCGAGAAGGTATTGCAAGACGACGCCGTTATCGTGAATCCGTTCTTCCGCGCGGTGTTCTCGGCCCACAGCGACAAGGTCAAGGGTTACCAGACTCATCCGACGTTATATCATCAGTTCCATAAGGTCTGGATAGACGCGTAACTCGCGCTTAGGCCCCCGGCGTGCTAACGCACGCCGGGAGGTCCGCTACCAGCGGTTTTCGGCCCTATAAAAAAGTAGCAAAAGGGGGTCTGACAGATGTTGATCTTCATTCTCAAGCGACTCGGTTTCATGGCCCTCACCATGGTGATTGTGTCCATGGTGTTATTTATCCTGCTTGAAACCAACCTGTTCTATAAGGGTGATGTCGCCACCCGCGTGCTCGGCCCGTACGTGTCGGCTGAGCAACGCGAGATGTGGCGCGAGCAACATGGTTATAACGAGCCGACCTACAAGCGCTACTTCCTGTGGCTCGGCCACTTCGTCACCGGTGACTTGGGAAGTTCCTTGCGTTTCAAAGGGCCGGTGAATGACATCTTATGGGGTCGCCTATGGAACACGGCGATCCTTGGTTTTTGGGTGTTTGCGATCATGATTCCGGTGTCGCTGATACTCGGCATTCTGGCGGGGATGCGGGAGGGGTCGAAGCTCGACCGCACCATATCGGTAACCAGTATCATCACCACCTCGGTGCCCGAATTCGCGAGCTGCGTCATCTTCGCCGCGATCTTCGTTTTCGGCCTGAAGCTATTACCGGGCACCAGTGGTATGGCCGACGGATTCGACTTCAAGCAATTGATCCTGCCGGTGTTAGTGCTATTCACGTACGACTTCGGTTATGTCGCCCGTATGACACGGGCTTCCATGGCCGAGGTCATGACCACGCAGTACATACGCACGGCGGTGCTCAAGGGTTTGCCCTACAAGCGCGTCATTATGAGACACGCGCTGCGCAACGCCTTGATTGCACCGTTTACCGTCATCATGTTGCAGATTAACTGGTTACTATCGGGTGTGATCGTGGTGGAGTTCTTTTTCGCCTACAAGGGCTTCGGGGCGCTATTGCTAGAGGCCTCACTCAATCAGGACATCGCGCTGCTTGAGGCATGCGCCATGGTGGCCGTGTTCGTGGCGGTGGGCACGCAGATGATCGCCGACATCGGCTACACCTATCTCAACCCACGTATCCGCTTTAGCTAGGGGGACCGACAATGGCAAATGCAACTACTATCAGCGTGCCAGCCCCCACCTTTGGCGCCGCCTTGATGCGCGCCATCAAGTCCTTCGGATTGCTGCGGGAAAGCTGGGTCGGCATGATCGGCGCCGGACTGGTGTTTTTCTGGGTAATCGTCGCGCTATTGGCGCCGCTGATTGCGCCGTTCGAGCCCAACGCCCACCTGCAGCCGTTCGCCAGACCCGGCACCGCGTTCGCCCAAGGTGGCACTTTTTGGCTCGGTACCGACAATACTGGTAGAGATATCTTGTCACGCCTCATCTGGGGTTCGCGCACGGTGCTGTTTTATGCGCCACTCGCCGCCCTTACTGCTTATACGGTAGGTATCTTGATGGGGGTGGCGGCCGGTTACATGCGCGGCTGGGTCGACGACGTGCTGTCGCGTGTGGCCGACATCATCCTCTCGTTTCCGGTTTTGGTGCTGTATATTATTATCATCGCCACCGTCGGTGCCTCCGGGCTCAACATCATTATCGCCATCACCTTTGCCAGTGCACCGGGGGTGATGCGTATCGTACGTGGACTGGTGCTCGATCTGCGTAACCGCGACTATGTGGCGGCGGCGCAGACCCGCGGCGAGCCAGCCTGGCGCATCATGTTGGTGGAGATCCTGCCGAATGCACGCGGCCCGTTAATCGTGGACGCCTGCCTGCGACTGGGCTATGTCATCATCACCATCGGTGTGCTCGGGTTTCTCGGACTCGGGTTGCCGCCGCCCGACCCCGATTGGGGCGGCATGGTCAATGAGACCCGGCAGATGGCGATTGCCTTCCCACATATGACCCTGTTCCCATGTATTGCGATTTCGTCATTGATCCTCGGTTTCAATCTGTTGGCCGATGGCCTGCGCGAAATCTCGCTCAGAGACTAGGAGGCGGCGATGGCAGATAGCAGAGACGAACCGGTGTTAGAGATTAAAGATCTCAATCTCTCGTATTACACCCGTGCCGGTGAGATTCCCGCTGTCATCGACTTCTCCTTAGAGGTGATGAAGGGCGAGACCATCGGCCTTGTCGGTGAATCCGGTTGCGGCAAGTCGACGGTGGCCATGGCCATTATGCAATACATGGGTAGTAACGGCGGTATCAAGAGCGGCAGCATCAAGTTCAAGGGGCGCGACCTCAATAAGATGAGTGACGAGGAACTGCGTCGACTGCGGGGGGCGGAGATCTCGATGATCTATCAGGAGCCGTTCGCGGCGCTGAACCCAAGCCTCACCATTGGCACCCAGCTCATGGAGGTGCCGATTACGCACGAACACATACCAGAGCCGGCGGCGTACGATCGCGCCGTGCAGATGCTAAGCGATGTAAAGCTGCCCGATCCGGAACGCGTGATGGCGGCCTACCCGCACCAGGTTTCCGGGGGTCAGCAGCAACGCGTGGTGATCGCCATGGCGCTCTTGTCACAGCCCTCACTGCTGTTACTCGACGAACCGACGACGGCGTTGGACGTGACGGTGGAGGCGGGTATCGTCAAGTTGATTGCCGATATCAGTAGAAAATACGGTACCTCGCAGATCTACATCTCCCATAACCTTGGGCTGATCCTAGAGACCTGCGATCGCGTGTTCGTGATGTACTCCGGGGAAGTGGTGGAGGAAGGCACCATCAATTCGCTTTTCACCTGGCCCAAGCATCCCTATACCCACGGACTGTTTGGTTGCATTCCATTGCCGACCGCCGACAAGAACGCGGCGCCACTAAAGCCGATTCGCGGTCAGCTGCCGCTTCCGCACGAGCGCCCGCGCGGTTGTAACTTCGGTCCGCGTTGCGACTTCTTTGAAGGCGGACGTTGTGACGACAAGAATATCGCGATGACATCGGTCACCGGCAGCGGTGCCACCGATCACCGGGTACGTTGTTTGCGTTGGCAAGAGATTGACTACGGCAAGCAAGTGGCCCACGGCGAGGTGAAACCGCCGATGGAGGTCGGTGAAAAAGTTCTCGAAATTAACAACATGCAGAAATACTACGAGATACATGACCGATCCATCGCGGCACTGATCGCCGGTAAGACTGTTAAACTGGTCAAGGCCAACGAGGCCATAGACTTCGACGCGCGGCGCGGTGAGACCGTGGCTATTGTCGGTGAGTCCGGTTGCGGTAAATCGACGTTTGCCAAGGTATTAATGGGTCTCGAGACTGCCACCAGCGGCGTAGTGCGTCACGAGGGTAACGACATCTCTCAGATAGCGGTACGGCAGCGCGATACCAAGCAGATCGGCTCGCTACAGATGGTATTCCAGAGTCCGAGCGACACGCTCAACCCCAGTCACACCGTCGGCAACCAAATCGGTCGCGTGATCAAGAAGTTTGGCGTCGAGAGTGACAAAGCGAAGATTCGCGAGCGCGTGCTTAAGTTACTAGATGTGGTCAAACTACCGCGCGATTTCTATTTTCGTAGACCACGCCAACTCTCCGGCGGCCAGAAGCAACGTGTCGGTATAGCCCGTGCCTTCGCCGGTAATCCATCGATGGTGATTGCTGATGAGCCGGTGTCGGCGCTCGACGTGTCGGTGGCGGCTGCCGTCACCGAACTTCTCATGGAAATCCAACGCGAGCACAAGACCACGCTGCTGTTTATCAGCCACGATTTGAGTGTGGTGCGTTATCTCGCGGACAGCATCGTCGTCATGTATCTAGGGCAGATCATGGAACGTGGTAGCACCGAGGAAATCTTCTCGCCACCCTATCATCCCTATACCGAGGCATTGTTGTCGGCGGTGCCGATTGCCGACCCGGAGGTGACCAAACGAGAGATCGTGCTCGAAGGTAATCTGCCGAGCGTGATGAACCCGCCGGCGGGTTGCCCGTTTGTCACGCGTTGTCCGCGCAAGCTCGGTAAGGTTTGCGAAGATGAGCGCCCGCCGGTGCAGATGGCAGCAGACGGGCATGCCATCGCCTGCCACATCCCGCTCGAAGAGCTACGCAAGATCGAGTCGGTGATCAAGGTACCGCAGTTGGACGAGCGCATTCACGTCAAGGGAACAAAGGAAACCGCGACGGTGGATTAAGTGCCGGTGATGCTAACATTATGCTATCGCAACAAGAGAACGAGGAGTACATAAATGGGTTGCGAATCGACATGCGAGGTGGTGCAAGTAAAGGTTGAGTCTGCGCGTTTTTTGCACATCACGCCGCGGCCTCGGGCTGGCTCGCCGTCGGATCTGGAGCAAACGCTACTGCAACTGGTCAAAGACCAGCTTGAGACTGAAACTGACACTTCTCCTGAAGGCTGTGAGTGTGTCATCGGCGAGCCGGTGGAGGTGGTGTCCCGCGAGCAAATTAAAAAAGTGTCCGATGGTACGTATACCGCCTGGTATCAGGTAAGGTTGGTCAAGTACCGAACGCCGGGCGAGTGCATGCCCGCGGCCGACGAGTTACCGGAAGACGCGAGGGTCTAGCACCGAAAGACTAGAGTCTGAGCGTTGGACCGGTCTCAGTTATTGGATCTAGAACCTAGGATGCAGATTTAACCCCGCGCCTAACTAGCGCGCACGTTCACTTGTGGTTCTTGCAACAACTTTAACCGCGCCCGATTGGCGTAAGTGGTAAACAGTGGTGAACAAAGACGGCGTCGATCGCAAGGCGTTAAGGCGTTATCGACTTTCAAGAATTCGGCAACAACTCCAACAGCGCGATTATGCGGCCGTCATTTTTTTTGATCCCATCAATATTCGTTACGCCACTGATACCTCGAATATGCAGGTGTGGGTGCTGCACAACCCCGTGCGTTACGTCTTTGTGCCGCCCACGGTGGCGGCAATAAACGGCTCGCGATCGATAACGTCAATCCGGAGGGAGCTGACGCCTTAGTGGGCCACGGTCTTTCGTTGCATAACGGTAAGCAGGTGGCGGAAGAGGCACGTGTTATCAAGGGGATAGAAGAACTTAAGGCCATGAAGATCGCGATTGCGGTATGTCAGGAAGGCATGCGACGGATGCGCGAGGCGTTAAGGCCAGGGATTAGTGAGAACGAATTATGGTCGCTGTTGCATCAGACTAACATTGCCCTCGGCGGTGAGTGGATAGAGACTCGGTTATTGTCATCGGGCCCACGCACCAATACTTGGTTCCAGGAGTGTGGCGATCGGGTAATCGAAGCGGGTGACCTGGTTAGCTTCGATTCTGATTTGATTGGTCCCTACGGCTATTGCGCCGACATCTCACGCAGCTGGCTTTGTGGCGACGATAAGCCCAGCGATGAACAGCGCCGGCTGTACGCGCTTGCGTACGAGCAGATCCAACACAACACAGCATTGTTAAAACCCGGTGTCGGCATGTTTGAGTTAGCGCACCGAGGCTTCAAACTTCCGCCAGAGTGTGTAGCCAACCGCTACTCGGTAATGATTCACGGCGTCGGGCTATGTGATGAATACCCCAAGGCCGTCTATCTCGAAGACCTTGCGCAGGGTGAGGGTTATGAGTGTACGTTGGCCGAGGATATGGTGGTGTGTGTCGAGTCGTATACAGGTGCAGTTGGCGGCCACGAGGGGGTGAAACTGGAGGAGCAGGTGCTAATCACCCGCGACGGGCCTGTCACGTTGTCGTCCTATGCGTTTGAGGACGCATTTTTGTAGTCCACGGTTGCGCAGACCGACGGCGGCCGGCACACTGGCGGTCAGAGCACTTCTAATAAGTTAGGGCGCCGAGCTACCACCGGTGCGCGTGATGCCCCTGGACTTAGAGACCCCATGGCAGCAGCCATGGGGTCAGATTTGCCGCGAGGAGGCCAGCGATGAAACACGATTTTGCCACGCTTTCCTATATACCGCTAAAGCCAAAGACGACATACCAACATCCACCGGAACCACCGTTGGTGGTCCATCTCGACAGCCCTGCCGTTACGGTGATGACGGATTTCAATTATGTTCATCCGGTGACGGTGGATCCGGAAATGCCTATCGATGGCGCACTACAAAAGATGAAAACCGCCGGCGTTCGCTTGTTGTTCGTGATCGATGACAACCAACAGATCATCGGGCTTATTACTGCGAACGACATCATCGGAGAGCAGCCTATAAGAGTCGTCGAGGAGACCCGTGTGAAGCGATCCCAAATCAAGGTTGAGACGATCATGACACCACATTCTGCCATCACCGCGCTGAATATGATCAGTGTGCGAAATGCACAGGTGGGCCACATCATTGAGACTTTACGCCAGGTCGAGCGTCACCACATGTTGGTTGTCGATGTCGATGAATCAACGCATACACAGCGCGTGATCGGCATGTTTTCTGCCAGCCACATAAGCAAACACCTTCATAAAGACCTGACCGAGGAAATTGCGCCGGCGCATTCTTTGGCAGAAATGGTTCACCACAATCGTTAGTGTTGCGGATCATCGACTTCGGACTATGATTGACTTCTACACCTGGTCTACGCCAAACGGGATCAAGGTCTCAATAATGCTCGAAGAGGTCGAGCAGCCTTACAATATTATTCCCGTCGATATCGGCGCCGGCGATCAATTTAAACCTGAATTTCTCAAGATAAGTCCCAACAACAGGATGCCCGCCATTGTTGACCACGATGGGTCGGGCGGTCAGCCCTACTCACTATTTGAATCCGGTGCCATCCTGATGTATCTGGCGGAAAAGACGGCCAAGTTGATGCCATCCGATACAAATGGTCGCTATAGCGTCATTCAGTGGCTGATGTTTCAAATGGCGAACGTCGGCCCCTTGCTCGGGCAGAATCATCACTTTCGCCACTACGCACCGGAGAAGATACCCTATGCGATTGATCGCTATACCAACGAGGCGCGACGGCTCTATGGTGTTATCGACAAACGCCTCGCCGAAAACGCATACCTTGCCGGCGACGACTACTCGATTGCCGATGTTGCCACCTTCCCCTGGCTTCGCTCGCACGAACGGCAGGGACAGGATTTAAACGAGTTTCCCGATCTTAAGCGTTGGTATGAAATAATAAAGATGCGACCTGCGGTTAGACGTGGCATCGACGTGCTCAAGGACTTGCGGCGAGAGTTTGATAATAAGGCGCATGAGAATCTTTTCGGTACGACCCAATATCGACGCCGATAAACATTTGTCATAAAACCTATAGATTCTCCACAGCCGATATGATTGCAGTAGTGTTCGAAGTCGAGATGAGGGACGGTCGTACACAAGATTACTTCGATCTTGCTGCTAAGCTGCGGCCGGAATTGGATAAGATCGATGGCTTTATCTCCGTTGAGCGCTTCCAAAGCCTGGTCAACGAGCGCAAATACGTTTCACTTTCGTTTTGGCGTGATCCCCAGGCGGTTGAGGCCTGGAAGGCACACGCCGAGCATCGAGTGGCGCAACAGCTAGGTAAGGACGAAATATTTTCTAGATTCCGTATACGTGTGGCTGAAGTCGTGCGCGATTATGGCACCGACAACGACGCAGCTTGGCCTTGAGTTGTGCAAGCATTCTGTAGTGAAAGCATCGACTAAGTGCTACGTGCTTCGCCGAATCGAAGCGCCATTAGCCGCAGGGCTATTGTCTTCGGTAATCTTAGGTTTAGAGGACTGACGAATGCTACAAGCAGTGAAAGCGAGTCGTGGCATGGTGTCTGCCTCCCATCATCTCGCCTCGCAAGCGGGATTACAGATATTGCGCGAGGGCGGCAACGCCATCGAAGCCATAGTGGCGGCGGCCGCGACGATATCGGTGGTTTACCCGCATATGAACGGTCTTGGCGGAGATGGTTTTTGGCTGGTCAGCGAGCCGGACCGACGCGTGCCAATCGCCATCAGCGCCGTCGGGGCCGCGGGTATGGCCGTAGACGAGGATCTATACCGACGGCAAGGCCTAGACGTTGTGCCGCCACGGGGTGCGCTCGCCGCCAACACGGTGGCCGCGACTGTTTCTGGTTGGTTGGCTGCGCTTGAGATCAGTGCCGAATGGGGTGGTAAGCTTTCGTTGGCGCGTCTGCTGGAGGAGGCTATCCATTATGCGCGCGTCGGTTTTCCGGTGAGTGAGAGCCAGCAGCGTTTTACCCGCGACAAACATGACGAGCTTGCTGATGTGCCGGGGTGGGCAGATACATTTCTTGTGGACGGCCGGCCACCGGCCGCGGGTACCCTGTTCACACAGCCGGCGCTTGCGAACACGCTGGCGCGGCTGGCCACGAGCGGGCTCGAAGACTTTTATCGTGGCGAGCTAGCGCGGCAGATCGCCGGCGACCTTGCACGCATCGGCAGTCCAGTGACGGCGGATGATCTTGCGCGGCAGCACGCTCAAGTCGGCGAGCCCCTGACAACGACGTTGCGCTGCGGCAGCGTATATAACGTGACGCCACCCTGCCAAGGCCTGGCCTCTCTCATGATTCTGGGCCTATTCGATCGCTTGGGCTGTGACGAGGCAGACGGTTTTGCCCATGTCCATGGCCTGGTGGAGGCGACCAAGCGCGCGATTCTTACACGCAATGAACACGTAACCGACCCGGTCTACATGGCGGTGGACCCACGCCAATTCTTGAGCGATGCAGCGCTTACCGAATTAGCGGCCGGTATCGATAGAGAGAGAGCAATGCCGTGGCCGGTGGTAGCGGTGCCAGGCGATACCGTCTGGCTGGGGGCGGTCGACGCGCAAGGCCGAACCGTCAGCTTCATTCATAGCATCTATTGGGAGTTCGGCTCTGGTGTCAACCTGCGCGATACGGGAATCCAATGGCAAAATCGCGGTAGTAGCTTTTCGCTAAACGAGGAAGAGCAGAACTATATTCGCCCGCAACGTCTACCGTTTCATACCAACAACCCAGCCATGGCGCTGTTCGACGACGGCCGCGTCATGGTCTATGGCACCATGGGGGGTGAGGGCCAACCGCAGACGCAGGCGGCCGTGTTTACGCGCTACGGGTTTTACGGTCAGGGACTGCAGCGTGCGATTACGGCGCCGCGATGGGTGCTTAGCCGCACATGGGGTGCGCCGCGAACCGATCTGAGGATGGAGGCACGCTTTGCGAAAGATGTGATCGATGCATTGTGCGACGCTGGGCACGAGATCAGTATCGTCGAAGAGTTCGATGACGCGATGGGGCACGCAGGTGCCATCGTGCTACATCCATCCGGCGTTCTGGAAGGGGCAACCGATCCACGCAGCGACGGTGCGGTGGCGGCGTTCTGACTGACGGAGGGAACCCATGCTACCGACTACCATCGCCGGCAGTCTTCCCAAGCCAGCTTGGCTTGCGGCACCAGAGCGGCTTTGGGCGCCCTGGCAGCTTTCGGGTGAGGCGCTCGAGCAAGGTAAACGCGATGCCGCACTGATCGTGCTCAAGGAACAAGAGGTGGCGGGGATCGATATTGTTAGTAACGGTGAACAGTTCCGACAACATTTTGTTCACGGTTTTCTCGAGCACATCGACGGTGTGGACTTCGCTAAACGCCAGCGTATCGGCATTCGCGATGACCGCTATGAGGCGGATTGTCCGACGGTAGTTGGCCCGATTGTACGTCCGCGACCGGTGCACGCCGATGAAGTGCGTTTTACCCGGGCCCACACGAAGAAGAAGCTCAAGTTTACGATCCCCGGCCCGATGACCATCGTCGACACCCTGGCCGATGAGTATTACCGAGATCGGCCACGCCTGGCGTTCGAGTTCGCGCGCGTCATAAACGAGGAGGCCCGCGATCTGGAGGCGCTCGGCGTCGATGTCATTCAACTCGATGAGCCCGCCTTTAACGTGTACCTGAAAGAGGTGGCGGACTGGGGGATTGAGGCGCTACATCGCGCGATTGAGGGACTGCGCTGCAAGACCGCGGTCCATATCTGTTACGGCTACGGCATTAAGGAGAACATAGACTGGAAGAAGACGCTCGGCGATGAATGGTCGCAATACGAGAAGACCTTCCCGGTGCTCGCCAAAAGCCGGATCGATCAGGTGTCCGTCGAATGTGCGGGCTCGCGGGTGCCGATACCGTTATTGGCGCTGCTTCAAGGTAAAGACATCATGGTGGGTGTCATCGACGTTGCCACGAACCACATCGAGTCACCAGAAGAAGTGGCCGCGACCATCCGCGAGGCTATGCAACACGTGCCGGTCGATCACATTATCCCCTGCACGAATTGCGGCATGGTGCCGCTTTCGCGCGATGTCGCTCGCGGCAAGCTGCACGCGCTGCGGAATGGCGCAGCGCTAGTCCGGGCGGAGCTGGGCGCGGCCTGATATCTCATCGGACGTTAAACAATTTATAAAGGAGAAACATCATGGCTATGTTAAAGCCACGAACGAAAACACCTGAGCTGGAGATAGATACACTAGCAGGCGGAAAGTGGCGTTTGTCAGACCAAAAGCCCGAGAACTTCACCATGATCGTCGCCTACCGCGGCCTTCACTGTCCTATCTGCAGGCCATATCTTGCGGAGCTGGACCGCAACATTGATGAATTCAAGAAACGAGGGGTCGAGGTTATTGCCATTAGTAGCGACAGCAAGCAGCGGGCGCAAACGGCCAAGGACGAATGGAGACTTGAAAACACGCCTATCGGTTATGGCCTCAGCATGGCTGTGGCCCGTGAGTGGGGGCTTTATGTATCGACCAGTATTGGTAAGACATCGAGCGGCGTGGTTGAGCCGGATCAGTTTAGCGAACCGGGGCTGTTTTTGGTAAAGCCGGATCAGACTCTTTACGCATCGTCTATCGCAACGATGCCATTCGCGCGTCCGCATTTCAAAGACATACTGGCAGCCGTTGATGTTGTGATAGCAAAGAACTATCCCGCGCGCGGCGAAGCATAAAGGCGAGCGAGCACAACAACAGAGGCAACAAATGAATAGCAAGGCAATCGTTGTGGTGTCACGCAAGCTACCCCAAGCCGTCGAAGGCCGGCTTCGCCATGACTACAATCCACGCTTCAACGATGAAGATCGGCTCTATACCAAGGACGAACTAATAGAATTGGCGTCCGGGGCCGCCGGCATCGTTGCGTGCCACACCGATAGACTGTCGGCTGATGTAATAGCGCGTCTACCTGATACGATTCGAGTGATTGCGAATGTGTCCGTCGGTGTCGATCATGTCGACCTCCATGCGGCGCGTGAGCGTGGGATTGCCGTTACCAACACACCTGGTGTGCTGGCCGATGCGACGGCTGAAGTTACGATATTGTTGCTGCTGGGCGCAGCCCGACGTGCCAGCGAAGGTGAGCGGTTGATACGCGCGGGCGAATGGAACAGCTGGAGCCCGAGTTTTATGGTTGGTACCCAGTTGACCGGTAAGCGGCTTGGTATTATTGGCATGGGCCAGGTGGGTCAGGTCACCGCAAGGCGGGCACGCGGTTTCGATATGACCATTCACTACCATAACCGCCGGCGTCTACCACCAGACCTTGAAGCAGGTGCTACCTATCACGAAACCCCCGAGGCGCTGTTACCGCATTGTGATGTCCTGGCGCTGCATTGTCCGGCTATCCCCGAAACGCAGCGCTTGCTCAACGCCGAACGGATTGCGCTTCTACCGGATGGTGCCATCGTGGTTAACACCGCTCGCGGCAGTATTGTCGACGAGGCGGCCTTAATTGCGGCACTACGATCAGGCAAGCTGGCCGCGGCCGGGCTCGATGTCTTTGACAATGAGCCCAACATAGACCCGGCGTTCGCGCAGCTTAGCAACACGTTTTTGCTGCCGCATATCGGCAGCGCGACGCGCGAGACGCGGGATGCCATGGGTTTCAGGGCGCTGGACAATCTCGATGCGGTGTTGGCGGGCCGCGAACCCCGTGATCGCGTCGCCTGATGTCGAGGTGTCTGCAAGAACCTATGAGTATCGGGTATCCGGTGCCAGTCGTGTTGCACCGCAACGAAGGGTTGTGTCGGCGTATTCTTGTACTTTTGGCGACAAATGTGGACAAAGTCTAATTTGTCCCGGTGACACGATATGTGGTATACGAGATACCTCGCCTGGGTTTGAGGCGGCGCGACAACAAGAATTCCCGCGTGGAACCACGCATAGGAGGAGTGACCAAGACTCTCATAATCCGCAAGATTTGTGTCAAGCGGCCGCGTTGAACGTGCGCCGGACGTAGCTTAGCGGAGAAAGGGCGGTGATTGTGGTTGGTCGTACACCGTTTGAATATTTAAGTAGTGATGATCCTTACAAAGGAGGGTGAATTCATGAAGCAACGTGATACGAGCAAGGCAACAACGAAGACCAGCCGGCGCAAGTTCCTCAAAACCGGCGCGGCTACTGCGGCTGGTGTAGCTGGCGCCGCGACCTTGGGCTTTCCCATGGTGTCCCGGGCGCAGACGGTTACCTTAAAGATGCAAGGTGCCTGGGGCGCAAAGGATATCTTCAACGATATGGCCATGCAGTACGTTGACTCCGTCAACGCGATGGGGGGTGGCCGCCTGAAGATCAACTATCTAGTCTCCGGCGCGGTGGTGAAGTCATTCCGCGTGCAAGACGCCGTCCACAAAGGCGTGCTCGACGCCGGCCACGGGGTGACCGTGTATTGGTACGGCAAGAGCAAAGTAGCGTCACTATTTGGTACGGGTCCGGTTTTTGGCCAAGACGCCCATCTTGGGCTGGCCTGGATTCATAACGGTGGTGGCCAGGAGCTCTATGACGAGCTGATCGGCAAGCTGGGGATCAACACGGTCGGGTTCTTCGCCATGCCCATGCCGACCCAGCCACTCGGTTGGTTCAAGAAGCCGATCAAGAACGCCAAGGACATGGTCGGTCTCAAGTACCGCACCGTCGGGTTGGCGGCCGACCTGATGCAGGAAATGGGCCTCAAGGTCACCCAGCTTCCCGGCGGTGAGATCGTGCCGGCGCTGGAGCGCGGCGTGATCGAGGCGTTCGAGTTCAACAACCCAACGTCCGACAGAAGCTTTGGCGCCCACGATGTGAGCAAGGTCTACATGATGGGCAGCTACCACCAGGCGGCGGAGTTCTTCGAGATCATCTTCAACAAGACGAAGTACAACAAACTGCCGAAGGAGCACAAGGCGGTCCTGAAGCACGCGGCCGCGGCAGCGTCCTCGACCAACTTCTGGCTGGGAATAGACCGCTACTCCAATGACCTGCAGTGGCTGACCAAGAAGGCGGGCGTCGGGGCCTACCGCACGCCGCAGTCGATCATGACCAAGCAGCTCGCTGCCTGGGACGTGATGATCAGCAAGCTCGAGGCCGAGGATCCGTTCTTCGCTAAGGTCTTGAAGTCGCAGAAGGATTTTGCCCACCGGGCATCCTTCTATTACCTTCTTAACCAGTGCGACTACAAGCTCGCTTTCGACCATTACTTCCCGGGTGAGCTGCCGAAGTTCGCGTAAAGGATCGGTCGGTGATTACTGAGTTTGTCTGATCGACGTTCGGGGCGGCGCAGTGAGCGCCGCCCCGGTTCTTTAAGGTTTCACCCGATCCCCGTTTGAGAACAAAACAATGGATCGAGTTCCGTTCGTCATCGACCGCTTGAGTGCGTGGGTGGGAAAGGCTTTCGCCTGGTGCATCCTCGTGCTCACGCTTGCCTACGTGTACGAGGTGTTTGTCCGCAAGGCGCTGAGAGACCCGACCGCGTGGGCCTTTGACATAAGCTATACGATGTACGGCGCCCTGTTCATGATGGCGGGGGCCTACGCCCTTTCCCGGGACGCGCACGTGCGTGGCGACGTGATCTATCGGCTGTGGCCGGCGCGCGTCCAGGCGGGCATCGAGCTCACGCTGATTATCCTGTTTCTCTTTCCGGGCATGGCCGCGCTCATCTACGCGGGCTACGACTACGCGGCCCAGTCCTGGAGCTACCAGCCTTGGGGTCCAAATGGACCATGGGGGGAGATCAGCATCAACAGCCCCGCCGGCGTACCGGTGGCTCCGTTGAAGACGCTTCTTCCGATCGCTGCATTCCTTGTGCTGCTGCAGGGGATTGCGGAAGTGCTGCGCTGCGTGTTGTGTATGAAGCATGGTAAATGGCCACAACGGTTGCACGACGTGGAGAAGGACGTGGAGGAGACCGAGGTCGCGATACTTCGGGCGCGAGAGCTTGAGATCGAGCGCGAACTGCGTCTAGAGCACGAGCGCGAAAGGGGCGTAAGATGACTGACCCGCAAATCGCCCTGCTCATGCTGGGGATACTACTGCTTACGATTATGCTCGGTTTCCCCATTTGTTTCACGTTGATCGCAATGGGTGTCGGTTTCGGTTTCTACGCCTATTACAACGCCGACCAGCCTTGGTTCTATAACAACATCTTCGATCTGCTGGTTAATCAGACGTACTCGGTGATGATCAACGATGTCTTAGTGGCGGTACCGCTGTTTCTGTTTATGGGCTATATCGTTGAGCGCGCCAACATTGTCGATCGGCTGTTTTTCAGTCTCAATATTGCGGCCCGTGCCGTGCCCGCATCCATGGCCGTCGCCGCGCTCGCGACCTGCGCGTTGTTCGCCACCGCCGTCGGCATCATCGGTGCAGTGGTGACGCTGATGGGACTGCTGGCTTTGCCGGCGTTGCTGAAAGCCGGTTATGACCGCAAGTTTGCCACCGGTGTCATTTGCGCCGGTGGCTGCCTTGGGATTCTGATTCCGCCGAGTATCATGCTGATCGTCTATGCCGCGACGACCGCCATCTCTGTGGTCCAGGCGTATGCCGCCGCCCTGTTTCCGGGCATGATGCTGGCGGGGCTTTACATGATCTACGTGGTAGGACGGGCCATGCTCAACCCCAGCTTGGCACCCAAGCCGCCCAAGGAGCAGACAGATATTCCCGTGAGGCTGCTGCTCATGATGATGCTGACGTCCTTTCTTCCACTCGCGCTTTTGATCATGTCGGTCCTGGGCGCCATCCTGTTTGGCTTCGCCTCGCCAACGGAGGCGGCCGCAGTGGGCGCCTTTGGTGGCCTGGTGTTGGCCGTGGGTTATCACCTCGGCGCGATTCTCGGCGGAAAAGATACCCCTGATTGGGTCGAAAAATACGGTCGGGCGGAACACGGCCGGTTGGGAGCAATTGCGGTCGGCGGTGTGATCGTGCTCGTGCTGTATGTTTCCCCATATTTCTTACTGCGGATGATGGAAGACATAGACATCATCGGCGCGTCGCTGCCGGAAAACCGGGCGTTGCCGGGGGGGCCGGGTCTTAGCGTCATCATCAGCCTTGCCGTCGCCGCTGGCCTTCATTTTTTCGGTGGGCGGTCATCAATGCTTGCGTGGCTTCAGCCAAAGACGACAGCCGGTCGCGCCTTGATGCGCTCTACAGGGCTCGGTGCCGTTGCCGGCTTGGCACTCGGCGCGCTCTATCTGATTGTCGCGTATCTCCTGCTCGAGGAAGAGGAGATAACCAAATACGCGCTCGAGATCGGTTTCTTCGTCGGCTTGCTGGGAGGCCTTGGCTGGCGCGGCGTACAAAGGAAGACCCTCACGGAATCCGTCTACCTGACGGTGCGCACTTCGGCCATGGTGTGCTGGTTGTTTGTCGGTTCCTGGACGTTCTCCTCGGTGTTTTCCTACCTCGGCGGCCATGAAGTCATCAGTGAATTCGTGACGAGCGTGGATCTGTCGTTCGGCGGCTTGATGAACCCGACGGTAACGTTCCTTATCATTGCGCAGCTCATTATTTTTCTGCTCGGCTGGCCGTTGGAGTGGAGCGAGATCATCATCATCTTCGTACCGATCTTCCTGCCGCTGCTGGAAGTGTTTGGCATTGACCCGCTGTTCTTCGGTATATTGGTGGCGCTCAATCTGCAAACCTCGTTCATGACGCCGCCGATGGCGATGGCGGCGTATTACCTCAAGGGGGTGTCGCCGCCCGAAGTTCAACTGATGGAGATCTTCAAGGGGTGCTTCCCGTTCCTCATGGTGGTGCTGCTCGCCATGGTGATCCTCTATAATTTCCCAGGCATTGCGCTGTGGTTGCCTGAACAGATCTACTCGGTCAGATAATCACAAGCACTTTGTGGTCATGATGTCTCACCTACAGACGTTACATCGCGAGCAACCAGACCATATGGAATTGATTGAAATGAACGCCATTCAGGCGGTGGGCGCGATTCGCGCGGGCGAGATTACGTCGGAGGAGCTAGTGCAGGCTTGCCTTGACCACATTGCCGACGTTGAGGATACGGTCCGCGCCTGGGCCTTCCTGGATCCGGACCATGCCTTGAAGCAGGCGCACGATGCCGACCTCGCATTGCGGAAAGGCGAAGCCCTAGGCCCGCTGCACGGTGTTCCCGTCGGCATCAAGGATATCTTTGACACCGACGACATGCCGACCGAAGACGGCACAGTGTTGCACGCGGGTCGTCAACCCGATGTCGATGCACGCGCGGTAGCGCTATTGCGTGAGGCGGGTGCAATCATCATCGGCAAGACGGTTACCACAGAGCTTGCGGTTTATTCACCGGGCAAGACAAAGAATCCGTGCGATCCAGCCCGCACCCCCGGCGGCTCATCCAGTGGGTCTGCCGCGGCCGTGGCTGCACACATGGTGCCGCTCGCTATTGGCACTCAAACCAATGGATCGGTCATTCGGCCGGCATCGTATTGCGGCGTTTATGGTTACAAACCAACCCATGGTCTCATTTCTCGGCACCTGGTGCTGCAGCAATCGCGCCCGTTAGATCAGGTCGGCGTATTTGCGCGCACGGTCGAAGACGTGGCGTTGCTTGCCCAGCAATTGATAGCATTTGACGAATCGGATCCCGATACCCGACCCCATGCACGACCTAACCTGGTAGAAACGGTAGCGGCGGATCCGCCCGTGCCACCACAGTTCGCCTTCATTAAAACGCCGATGTGGGAGCAGGCGCACAAGGAGACACAAGCGGCGTTCTCGGAACTCGTTGACCATCTCGGCGAGAACGTTGAGGAAGTGACATTACCTGAGGCGTTCGATCACGCCGTAGCTTGGCATCGTACGATTATGGAGGCGGATCTCGCGAGGAGCTTTAGGCGCGAGTATGAAGAAGGCAAGGACAAGTTGAGTGGCATCCTGTGCGAAATGATCGGGCGTGGACGGGCTTGCCTCGCTGTCGACTATAATGACGCGGTAGGCCGAATCCCTCTGCTCAACACTATCCTCGGTGAGATATTTGCGAAATACGACGCCATTCTCACCCCTGCGACCACCGGCGAGGCACCGGTGGGTCTGGAGTCGACCGGCAGTCCGATTTTCTGCACGATATGGACGCTGTGCGGGACGCCGGCGATTACGCTGCCACTCCTGCAGGGGGCAAATGGCATGCCAATAGGGGTGCAACTGGTCGGGCCGAAAGGCGACGACGCACGGCTGTTGCGGACGGCCCGCTGGCTCACAAAAGTTATTGAAAACTGACGGAGGCATCGACGGTTCATGGTTACACTAATCGCCGGGGTAATTTCCGCAGTTATGGTCGTCGTTTTCTTGGGGTATTACGCCCTGATGATAGGTTCTATTCCGCTTTGGTTCATCATTATTGGCGTTCTGGTCATAGTAGTTGTCGACTTTGTACAGACTTTGGGACATCGTAAGAACGACACGGGCAATGACGGGTAATTAATCTGATTATTATGTGAGCGACACTGCGTGCCGACCGCGCGATCACGCCACATTCTTCAACCCGGCTCCCGCAAGTCGACCAAGTACCGGGGGAGAGTCCGATGTTTGCGCTCGAAGACAAGCTCAAGGCCGGCGATGTCATCGTGGTCGACGGCGCGACCGGCACCGAGTTGCAGCGCCGCGGGGCGCCGATGGACCGCGCGGCGTGGTGCGCCCGGGCGACCCTGACCCATCCCGGGCTGCTGCGTCAGCTGCACGAGGATTACATTCGCGCCGGCGCCCACGTGGTGACCGCCAACACCTTTGCCTCCTCGCGCCGCATGCTGGCGCCGGCCGGCCTGGACGATGCGGTGGCCGAGATCAACACCAACGCGGTCCGCATCGTCCGTGAGGCGCGCGACCGAACGGCGCCGCCCCATCCCGTCGCGGTGGCGGGCTCGCTCTCGACCATGAAGCCGATCTTGCCGGGTACCGGCAAGTCGGATCCCGCGTTCGTGCCGACGGCAAGGGAGGCCAAGGCCACCTATGGCGAGCTCGCGGATTTACTCGCCGAGGCGGGCGCCGAGATGATCCTGATGGAGATGATGTGCGACGTCGAGCAGGCGGGCTATGCGCTAGAGGCGGCGGTCGCCACCGGCCTTCCGGTCTGGGTCGGGTTCAGCGTGCACGCCACCGTGAACGGCAGGGTGACTATGCACGGCAACGACGAGCTCGACTTCGCGCAGGTGATCGATCCCGTCATGCGGATCGGCGGTTCGGTCGCCGGGGTGATGCACAGCTGTGCCGACGAGACCACGGCCGCGCTCGAGATCCTGTTCCGGCACTGGTCGGGGCCGGTCTCGGCCTATCCCGAATCCGGCTACTTCGAGATGCCGGAGTGGCGCTTCGTCGACATCGTGGCGCCCGAGGCCTTCGCCGCCCAGACCCGCAGTTGGGTCGAATCCGGGGTACAGATCGTCGGCGGCTGTTGCGGTATCGGTCCCGAGCACATCGAGGCCATGACCGCGCGATTGCCCCGCCGCATGGATCATACTACCCGAAGCTAACCGGGTATTAAGCCACGCTTTGCAGGCTGAGCGAGGCTTTTGTCTCACGCATCACTTTATCGAGCAGCTTGGTGCAAGCGTAGACCGCGTCTATGTGAGGCGTTGGCGTGTTAGTAAGTTTTCCGAATTCGACCACCGTGCCTACTAGCGCCTCGATTTCGAGCTCCCGACCCGCTTCGACATCCTGCAGCATCGACGTTTTGTGCTTACCTACGCTTTCCGCTCCGGCGATGCGTTTTTCTATGGTATGACGGAACTGAACACCCAGTTTGTTGGCTATCGTCTGTGCCTCTGCCATCATTTGTGCTGCCAGCTCACGGGTGGAAGAAAACTGACAGATGTCGACCAGGGTGGCTTGTGTCAGCGCGCTGATCGGATTGAAAGAGAGGTTGCCCCAGGCCTTCAACCAGGTTTCAGAACGGATGTCATCCAGCACGAAGGACTTAAACCCAGCTTTCGACAACGTCTGGGAAATTCTTTCCACCCGCTCACTATGGGAACCATCTAGCTCACCCACGGGGAAACGGTTACCTTCGACATGTTTAATAATACCCGGCGACACCACTTCTGCGGCTGGGTAAACAACACAGCCGATTATGCGTTCGGGTTCTATATTGGCGTCGATCTCACCGGTTGGATCGACCGCATGTATACGCTGCCCCTCGAATTCACCGCCGTACTTGTGAAAGTACCACCAAGGAAGACCGTTCTGAATTGTGATAACCACTGTGTTTGGCTCAAAAAGTGCTCGCATCTTGGCCGCGATTGGTGGGATTTGATACGCCTTTACGGCGATGATTACGATGTCTTGCGTCTCCGCCTTATCCATGTCGGCCAGCGCGTTGAGATCGCGGACTATAAGCTCTTCGTCGGGCATAAGCAGCTTTAGGCCATTCTTGTTGATAGCCGCCAAATGCGGCCCCTCACGCTCGATAAACGTGATCTGCTCACCGGCTAAGGCGAGTTTGGCACCCATTAGTCCGCCGATTGCACCGGCACCGATAACACATATTTTCATCGCTATTTCCTATTGTGGGTGTGTAGGCTCTGAGGTCGGTTGAGCCCTAGTTTGGCGCTCTGCTAGGGCAACCACTGTGAAGACATAGACCGGTGGGACGTACATATTGTTCCCACTCACTCAAACGAATTTCGAAGACAGCCGATGCCATCGATAACGACCTCGATAGTGCTGCCCGGCTTCATCGAACCCGCGCCGACTGAGGTGCCGCAGGTAATGACATCGCCCGGGAAGAGCGTCATATCTTTGGAGATCAGGCTGACAAGTTTCGCGGGGGAGAAGATCATGTCACTTACAGGATAGTTCTGGCGCTCTGCTCCGTTCAGAATCGTCTTTATCGAAAGTTCTGCCGGATCTAGCCCTGTCGCGATTATCGGGCCGAAAGGGCCAAATGTGTCGAAGCTCTTGGCACGTGTCCACTGCGCAAAGGACGCATCCTTATTTATTAGTTCGAAAGCGGTGACATCGTTGACACAGGTGTAACCAAAAATAAATCGATCGGCATCAGCCTCGGCAACTGCCTTGCAAACTGTCCCGATCACAACGCCGAGCTCTCCTTCGAACACTACGCGACCGTCATATGAGGCCGGGCATCTTATGGTTTCGCCGGATGCCAGAAACGACCCCGTGGACTTTATAAAATACAATGGCTCCTCAGGCATCGTCAGGTTGAACTTGGTAGCCATGGCGTGAAAGTTGTTCCAAAGCGCAACCATCTTAGACGCCGCCGTCGGTGTCAGGATCTTAACCTCATCTAGAGCAACCGTCTCCGACGTTGGCTCCGAAGTCGTGAACATATCGCCCAGGTGAATCGTAACGGCATCGTTCTGCAGGGTGCCGAACTTTGTCTCGCCGCGATGCTCAAACCGTACCCAGTGGGTCATGATGTTTCTCCTACCGCCATGGAATGTCTTGTGCGACGGTGTTGGCAAAATTTTAGCCCACCATTGCCCCTAGACGCTACGCTTTTCAAGCATAATTCCTTATTGTTAGAAGTATCTATCTGGCTCTGCGATGGTCAGAGAGGCGTGTAGGTGATTCGAATAAACTTGTTGTTTAGACTTTGTATAAGTTGCTGATACGCCTCTCTTGTATCATTAGGGTGTTTCTTGATGATGGAATCTATCTGCTCATCGAGCAGCGCATTAGCTGCCGTTAGCTTTATATACAACCCACCAGTTCTAAGGCTTCGTTCTTCAAAAAATTTTTTCTCGCCTGCATCGGTCAATGCATAACTCAAGACGCCATAGGGTGTCACAACACTGTTCATGATTCGTCCATCGCCATCACGTCGTTGATCGAACTCCCACGAGACGTCCATCATAAAATAGATATCCTCTGCACTGGGCATTGAGTACCTTAAGTTGGATATCAATCCCTGCTGGGAAATCTGGCCTGCCACGATCGGTAGAGAGAATTGATCACACCTGGTCTTATCCTTGCACCTCTCGAAATAAACAAGCGGGTGAAAATGATACAAGTGGAGTTCCTTATGATTGACCATTGCCTTTGCTAGGTATGTTCTATCGACTCTAATCGTTGCCTCATCAGGTCCAGAGGTCACATGTCTGCCAATTTCAATCCAGCTACAAGTTTCGGGCAAAAACAGCCATAACTCTTCAAATCTCTCGCGCTTCATCAACTCAACTATCTCGCGAATTCCTTGAGATTCGCACTTATTCTTGGCTACTGTTCGTTCGACGTTTTCAGCATTGACGACGAGCCGATCCACATAGCGGACCGATGGTTGAGGCATGGGTGTTGAGGGCGGGTAGACGGGCCGATCGAATGTATTGCCCGCCAGTGCGCAGTCTGCTAATAAAAGTAGAGCTGTCGATAGGGTTACTAACGTTGTTGTCTTCATTGGCAGGCTCCCGGGAATTGTCAATTGCTGCTTTCGGTAGCGCTGATCGCATTGCAGTAGTCTCGTGTCGTCATTGGGCCAAGGCCGACTGCAGGACGCGGGCAACGTGTAGCGCTTCGCGCTGTGCACCATCGCGGATCTGCTGACGACAGCTGGTTCCATCAGCGATTACGACTATGTCATTGTTGGCTGCCCTTACTCGGGGCAGCAACGCGAGTTCGCCCATCTTCATAGAAAAATCGAAATGTTCCGCCTCAAACCCAAAGGCGCCGGCCATACCACAACAGCTCGACTCTATCACGTCTACTTTGAGGCCCGGCACCATCTGCAACGTGCGTTCGACCGCGGTCATTACCCCAAAAGCCTTCTGATGACAGTGCCCGTGCAACAACGCCTGACGCCACGGTGTTGGCTTTAGAGAAAGGCGCAACGTGCCAGCTGCGCTTTCCAACGCCAGGAATTCCTCCAATAATAGCGCGTGCTCGGCCAAGGCGTCACTGTCGACACCCGACAACATGACCCTGAACTCGTCACGCAGGGTGAGAAGACACGACGGTTCAAGACCCACGATCGGGATGCCGCGCTCGATATATGGGCGCAGCGCACCGATCAACCGTTTCGCCTCGCGCTTTGCCTCGTCAACCAGCCCAGCCGTGAGGAACGTGCGTCCACAACATAGCGGTCGCCTACCGTCTAGCGGCTGTGGTAACCGAACTCGATAGCCGCCGGCTGTCAATACTGCCAGCGCCGCTCGCGCGTTCTCTGGCTCGAAGTAGTTGTTGAATGTGTCTACAAACAACACGACCTCACGGCCATTATTGACGTTTCCGGTAGCGAACGTGACGTCGTCGGAAAAGACATCAGGCCGCCAACTCGGTAACCGGCGGCGAGCACTGAGCCCTAACAGTCGTTCGCTTAATCCTCGCAGGCCCGGCAGTCGATCACGTAGGTTAAGGATAAAGCTAAATTGCGCTGCCCAAGGCGCGTAACGCGGTAAATAAGCAATCATGCGATCTCTGTTACGAAGACCATGGCGCTTGCGATAGTGGTAAAGGAACTCGGTCTTCATACGCGCCATGTCAACCCCGGTGGGACATTCACGTCTACAACCCTTGCAAGCAACGCACAGATCCATGGTTTCGGCCATTGCGTCAGAGCTGAATGCATCCGGTCCAAGCTGGCCAGTCATGGCGAGGCGAAGGGTATTGGCGCGACCACGGGTGACGTGTTGCTCGTCGCCACTGGCACGGTACGATGGGCACATGACGCCAGGATCGGATTTTCGGCAGGCGCCGTTGTTATTGCACATCTCAACCGCACCGGCTAGACCACCCCAGTCACTCCAGTCCAGTGCGGTCTGGAATTTTTGCGGTGTGTAATCAGGTCGGTAACGAAAAAGACTGCGATCGTCCATACGCGGTGGGCGCACAATGCGTCCGGGATTAAGCAAGCCGCGCGGATCGAAACTGTCCTTAATTTCCTCAAGCAAACGCACGATCTTGGCTCCAAACATGGTTTCGTGGAATTCCGAGCGCACGATGCCATCACCATGTTCGCCGGAGTGCGATCCCTTGTACTCGCGGACCATGGCAAAGGCCTCTTCCGCGATGGCGCGCATTTTACGGACATCGGTGTCGGTCTTCATGTTGAGGATGGGGCGTACATGCAGACATCCGACCGATGCATGCGCATACCAAGTACCACTTGTGCCGTGTTTCGCAAATATGTGATTCAAGCGATCAGCATATTCAGCCAGGTCGTCCAACCCGACCGCACAGTCTTCGATGAAGGACACCGGTTTACCGTCACCCTTCATGGACATCATGATGTTTAGACCTGCCTTACGTACTTCCCAAACTGCGCCCTGAAGTTTGGGATCGGTGACTTTCGTCACCGCCCCGATGAAGCCGACCGAATCCATAAGCTCGTCCAAATCATCAAGATGACGTAGCTGTTCGCTATGATCATCACCGGCGAACTCGACAAGTAACAACGCCTCGGGCTCACCGCTAACGAATTGGTCAATGGTGGCGCGGAAAGCCGGAATCTCGCGCGCTAGATCCACCATGGTGCGATCAACGAGTTCTACTGCGGCCGGTTGCAGGCTGACGATGTGTCGCGTCACATCCATGGCGTCGTAGAGTCTAGAGAACTGACAGATGCCGAGCACCTTGTGGGTTGGCAGCGGCCGCAGCTCGAGTTCGATGGCAGTGAAAAACGCCAGCGTTCCCTCAGAGCCGACCAGCAACTGCGCCATGTTATGGCCGTCTGCTGTTATGGTATCGATGTTGTAGCCACCGACACGTCGCAGCAGTTTCGGTAAACGCGTCTCGATCTCGACGGACTCGCGGGCAGTAATTCGCCGTAGGTGTTCGACGAGATCGCGATAACTTAGGTTGGCGGCTAGCTCATTAAGATCTGCCGGCACTTGACCGAAGTGCCAGCACTCGCCGTTAGCGGTGATAGCGTCAATGGCACGCACATTGTGGACCATATTGCCGTAACGGATAGACCGTGCCCCACAACTATTGTTGCCGGCCATGCCGCCAATTGTGGCGCGGCTGGCCGTCGACGGGTCGACCGGAAAGAACAAGCCGTGTGGTCTGAGGAATCGATTCAACTGATCGAGAACGATGCCCGGTTGGACACGAATTCGTGTCGCATGGGGCTCAAACTCCAGCACTTGGTTCAGATATTTGGAAACATCGACAACCAGGGCATGCCCCACCGTCTGGCCACATTGTGAAGTGCCACCACCCCGCGGCAAGATCGGTACCCCTTGTTCTGTCGCAATTTCGACGATGCATCGGACATCTTGCTCGCTGCGGGGTATCAACACGCCGATGGGCTCGATCTGATAGATCGAGGCGTCTGTGCTGTAACGGCCGCGACTGAATAAATCGAACAGGACCTCACCCTCGAGTTCGCGTTCGAAACGCGCGGCGAGGGTGCGAGTATCCGCGGTGTGAGTTTGTGTGTGGGCCGAGCGCTCGAGATCCATGGGATTGGTCTGAAATCATAACATCTTACATCAGCCGCGGTTGCTGGATTACAGTGTTGCCAGGCATAATCGAATCATGTCTGATCACGAAGGCCGCCATTTTCTTCAGATTCCCGGTCCTACCAACGTGCCTGACCGGGTGTTGCGGGCGATGGCCGCGCCCACCATCGATCACCGCGGTCCCGAGTTTGCACGCTTGACCGATGAGTTATTGGATGGCCTGAAGTCGATCTTTCAGACCAAAGGTCAGGTCGTGATCTTCCCAAGCTCCGGTACCGGCGCCTGGGAGGCAGCGCTTTGCAATACACTATCACCGGGCGACCGGCTGCTTATGTTTGAGACCGGCCACTTTGCAGTGCTTTGGTGCAATATGGCCAAGCGGCTTGGGCTCGACGTCGATTTCGTCCCCGGCGACTGGCGTAGTGGCGTTGATCCGGCGACGGTGGAAGCGAAGCTCGTGGAGGATCGCGCGCACGCAATCAAAGCCGTCGCCATCGTTCATAATGAAACTTCTACCGGCGTCACCAGTCGCATCGGCGCCGTTCGCCAGGCCATGGATAATGCCAAGCACCCAGCCCTGCTGTTGGTCGATACCATCTCATCGTTAGCATCAATCGATTACCGTATGGACCAATGGCAGGTCGATGTTACCGTCGGTTGCTCGCAGAAGGGCCTGATGTTACCGCCCGGGCTTGGTCTCAACGCCACCAGCGAAAAGGCGTTAGCGGCAAGCCAATCAGCTGGGATTAGGCGTTCCTATTGGGACTGGCGAGACATGCTAGGCACGACTAAGAGTGGTTTTTTCCCTTACACCCCTGCCACCAATCTGCTCTACGGGCTACGTGAAGCCATCAATATGTTGCGGGAGGAAGGTTTGAGCAATGTGTTCGCGCGTCATGATCGTCATGCGGAAGCTACACGACGTGCCGTTGAGGCATGGGGCCTGGAACTTCTGTGCAAGAATCCCAGCGAATACAGCAGTTCACTAACGGCGGTGATGGTACCGTCGGGACATGACGCCGATGCGTTACGAGAGCAGATCCTCAAATGCTTTAATATGTCGTTGGGCACCGGTCTTGGAAAGGTCAAAGGACGGGTATTTCGAATCGGTCACTTAGGTGACTTTAATGATATTACCCTTGCCGGTACCTTGAGCGGGGTGGAGATGGGGCTCGCGCTGAGTGGAATTCCATTCAGGGCCAATGGCGTCTCGGCTGCACTGGAATATCTTGTCGATGAAGCACGAAAACGGGTATCTGGCGGCAAGTTCAACGAAAAGCATGCACGGCGAGGGTAAGCCGGGCGAACGAGTGATTTGTCGGCCTTGATCCCATCACACCGCTTGTTTTGTTGCCAAGGCCGATATCTGGGAAGTGAGTAAGGTCAATATCTATTTTATCGGCGTACTGGTGACAATGTTGATGATCGTTACCTATATTCCCGCCGTGCCGATGACACTAGTCGACTTCTTCTATCGGTAAAGTCTGTGCCGGGTGGGGCAGGTTCGTTCCTGACAAGTATTGAAGTCTATTCGAGCACCTTGATCAGCGCGCTGTGATCGAGCTCACCGCCACCCATGTCAATGAGCTTATCGTAAAGGTCGCGGTTAAGCGCAGTAGCGGGTAGCTCCATCCCCAGTTCCTGAGCAAGTTCCAAGGCCTGTGCAAGATCCTTACGTTGTGTCGTCGCCTTGCCGCCGGGATTGAACGTTTGATCCACCATACGTAGCCCGTGCACTTCTAGGATGCGTGAAGCCGCGAATCCGCCGGCCAGGGCTTGGCGTACCTTCGCCGGATCGACGCCAGCCCTCTTGGCAAGAGCAAGTGCTTCTGCGACCGCGCCAATGGTGAGGCCGACGATGATTTGATTGGCGGCCTTAGCCACTTGGCCGGCGCCGACCTCGCCAACGTGCGTAATATTCTTACCCAAGACCTTAAAGACTGGTTCTATGCGGGCGAATGCGTCTTTGCTGGCGCCGACCATAATGGCGAGCGCTGCCGCCTCAGCGCCGACCTGACCGCCGGAGACCGGCGCATCAACATAATCCGCGCCCTTTGCCTTTATCCGTTCGGCAAAGTTTCGCGTCGCGGTGACGGCGGTTGTTCCCATATCGATCACGATGGTTCCAGTCTGCAGACCATGGGTCACACCATCATCGCCAAACAAGACGCGTTCAACCGCCGGCGTGTCGGAGACCATTAGCACAATAATCGGCGCATGTTTGGCCACGTCCTTTGGCGAGGCTGCCGCTTCGATTCCCACTCCCACAAGCTCATCGACGACGCCGCGGCTGCGATTGTAGATCACCAGCTCGGCGCCGGCGCGATGTAGATTTAGACTCATCGGCCGACCCATAAGACCGAGGCCGATAAAACCGATCGTGACACCGCTCAGTGTAGCCATATATCAACCCTTGGTTTCCTTCCGACCATACTGAGATGATACCCTAGTTCTGTTTGGGTTCTGATCCGTTAGCACGCTCAATATGAGTAACGTATTAAGGGGAAGACGAAATGACTGATACTCTGGTGGTCCAGCGCACGGGCACCATCGCCACCGTGGTGCTCAACCGGCCGGAAAAACTGAACGCGCTAACGAAGTCCATGTGGCAGCAGCTCGGCGAGGGAATCGAAACACTTTCAGCCGATCCTGAGGTTAGATGTATCGTACTCCGTGGGGCTGGCGACAAATCGTTTGCCCCGGGCAACGATATCTCCGAATTCGAGAATGAGCGCTCCAACGTGGCGCAGGCACGCGCCTACGGCGCCATCATGCGTCGAACCATCGAGGCGCTGGAAAGCTGTCGCCATCCTATGATAGCCATGATCAAGGGCATCTGTGTTGGTGGTGGACTGGAGATCGCCGCGAACTGTGACGTACGTATCTGTGGTAAATCAAGCCGCTTTGGTATTCCTATTAATCGTCTGGGCCTAGTGATGGCGCACGCAGAGTTGCGTGGGTTGCTCGCTTTGGTTGGGCGGGCCACGACACTCGAGATTTTGCTCGAGGGCCGTGTGTTCGATGCACAGGAGGCGCGCGAGAAAGGTCTGGTGAATCGCATCGTGGCCGATGGCCAAGTCGAGGTTGAGGCCTATGCGGCCGCCCAGCGTATTGCCGAGGGCGCACCCTTGGTGGCGCGGTGGCACAAGAAATTTGTAAATCGGCTGGCCGAATCTACGCCACTAACCGATGAAGAGATCGATGAAGGATTTGCGTGCTTTGGCACCGAGGACTTCCAGATTGGGTATCGCGCATTCCTCGATAAGGTAACGCCGGAGTTCAGGGGACGCTAGCGATGGGTCCACTGGCAGGCGTCAAAGTGTTTGAGCTTGCTCATATCATGGCCGGGCCAACATGCGGCCTTATGTTGGCAGACATGGGTGCCCGGGTGATTAAACTGGAAAAGGTCCCTGGTGGTGACGACACCCGTCGCATGGTGCCGCCAGAAGTCGATGGTGAAGCCGCTGCCTTTCTGATGATGAATCGCAACAAATGGGGTATCGCCATTGACCTGAAGCGCGAGCAGGGCCAAGAGATTGGTCGCCGTTTGCTTACAACGGCCGATGTGGTAATCGAAAACTTTCGCAAGGGTACGATGGAGCGACTCGGTCTCGGCTACGACTCACTGCGCGAGATCAATCCTGGTCTCATTTATTGTGAGTTGTCCGGTTTTGGTCGAACCGGTCCCTACGCTGAGCGTGGCGGTTTCGACCTGATCGCTCAGGGCATGTCTGGCCTGATGAGTATCACCGGCGAAGGGCCTGGGCGGCCACCGATAAAATGTGGTGCGCCCATGACCGACATCACCGCCGGCATCCTGGCCGCCATGGGGGTATTGGCGGCCTATGTGCACCGGCTCAAGACCGGCGAGGGTCAACGGGTTGATACCTCGTTGTTTGAGGCCGGAATCATTCACACGTATTGGCAGTCGGCGATAACCTTTGCGGCCGGGGTGCCGTCGGCGCCGATGGGGTCGGCGCACCCGCTCAACGCGCCCTATCAGGCATTTGCAACCGCCGATGGCTGGATCACGGTAGGGGCCGCCAATCAGGCCAATTGGCTCAAGCTGTTACAGGCGTTGGATGCCCAAGCGCTTGCAGACGACCCTCGATTTGCGAGCAACGACGCACGGATGACGCACTTGCAGGAACTCATCGAGGCGTTGGCACCTGTCTTCAAGCAGCGTAGGGTGACGGAATGGCTTCAGCGCCTGGAGGAAGCGGGGGTACCGGCGGGACCAGTGCTGGATATTGCCCAGGTGCATAACGAACCACAGACGCTGGCGCGAGATATGGTAGTAAAGGTTCCCCATAGCCGTCTCGATCAAGTCAAGACGATCGGCCACCCAGTTAAATTTTCGGCCACACCGGGTAGCATCGACCGTGGCGCCCCGGTTCTTGGCGAACACAGCCGCGAGATCTTGGCGGAATATGGTTATTCGAAGACGGAGATTGAAGACCTGATTGCTTCGGGCACCGTAATTGCGGCGTGACTAGGCGCACGGTTAGATTGTGAAACTTACATAGGCTTAGCAAGCATAAGAGGCGTAATCGATGACAAACACCAAATCTTTTACCGGTGTACTCTCTCCGGTGTTGACGCCCTTTGCGCCGGATCTCAGTCCAGACACCGAGCGCTTTGTCTCACATTGCCGCTGGCTACTCGAGCAAGGCGTCAGTGGCTTAGCGGTCTTTGGCACCACCAGTGAGGCGAACTCACTATCGGTAGGTGAACGCATGCAACTACTCGATGCGCTGGTTGCCGAGGGCATTAGTCCCGACTTGCTTATGCCTGGTACCGGTTGTTGTTCGCTTACCGACACCGTACAACTCACGAGTCATGCTGTGCAAAACGGTTGTGGCGGTGTGTTACTGTTGCCGCCGTTCTATTACAAGGCCGTGAATGAGGACGGCCTTTTCGCGCATATCGCAGAAGTGATCGAACGCGTCGACGATGATCGATTGCGTATCTACCTCTATCATTTCCCAGCTATTGCCGTCGTGTGTTACAGCCTCGATTTGATAGAGCGCCTGATCAAGGTTTATCCGTCTATTGTTATTGGTCTCAAGGACAGTTCGGGTGACTGGAGCAACACTGAATCAGTCCTCAAGCAGTTTCCAGGTCTCGATGTTTTCCCGGGGTCAGAGGTGTTCTTGCTGCCGGCAATGCGCGCCGGTGGTGCCGGTTGTATCACCGCGACCGCCAACGTCAATGCCGCCGCGATCCGCAACCTATACGACCGCTGGCAAACGCCGGAGGCGGAAATGCTCCAAGGCGATGTGTCCAGTCTACGCAAGATGATTGATGGTTATCCAATGATCCCAGCCCTCAAACAGATCATCGCCCATTTCCGAAGTGATCCGTCATGGTGTGCGCTGAGACCACCCTTGGTGGCACTAAGCGACGCGCAGGTGCAATCATTGCTCGCGGATTTGGAGCAGAAGAAGTTCGCGCTTGCGGCCTAGTCATTAAGGGTTTGCCTATTCAGACGACGCCGGCTTGGTACAGGTTATCTACTTCGGCCGCGCTCATGTACAGCCAATCCGACATGACCTCGGCCGTGTGCTCACCGAGCACCGGGGGTGGTGAATACACAGCCCCGGGGGTATCGGACAATTTGATGGGAACGCCGGTTACGCGGATGGGACCCGCCTTTGGGTGCTCCAGCTCTATCGCCATCTCGCGAGCGAGCACCTGTGGATGGCCACAGACTTCCTTGACGGATTGAATCCCCCCACAAGGAATTCCGCGAGGCCGCAACGTCTCGATCCATTCCTGAGTGGTCTTCTGCTTCATCACAGGTTCCAATAACGCACGCAGTTGCTCGCTATTCTGTACTCGGTCGGAGTTTTTGCGAAAACGCTGGTCGTTGGCCAGGGCCTCTAGGCCCGCCACCGCGCAAAAGCTGCGCCACAGCGAGTCGTTTCCACAGGCCAGATTGAGATAGCCATCCCGGCACGGAAAGGTTTCGTAGGGCGAGATTGTCGGGTGCCGGTTGCCGGCGCGTGTCGGGCTCTCGCCGGTGGCGAAGTAGATGCCGGCCTGATACGTAAGCAGAGCAACCTGGCAGTCGAGCATGCCGATGTCGATCTTCTGTCCACCCCCAGTTTGTGTGCGAGCGAGCAAAGCCAACAGGATACCCTGGAAGGCCATCATGCCGGCGACAATATCGGCCTGTGAGGTACCGACCTTATAAGGTGGCCCGTCGGCGTCACCCGTCAGGCTGGCGATACCCCCTTCTCCCTGAATGATCAAGTCGTATCCGGGTAGTTGCGCGTTCGGGCCCGTGTGACCATAACCCGAAATGGAGCAATAGATGAGACGCGGGTTGAGCACTTTCGCTGTCTCGTAACCGAATCCAAAGGACTCCATCTGTCCTGGCCTGAAGTTTTCAACCACCACATCGGCGGTTTCGAGCAGCCGACCCAGAATGCGCTGACCCTGCTCATCTTTGAGATTCAACGTCACGCTGCGCTTGTTCCGATTGACGCTCATAAAGTAAGCGCTCTCGCCATTGACAAATGGTGGGCCATAACCGCGTGTATCATCGCCCGTCCCCGGACGCTCGACTTTCACCACATCAGCACCCATGTCTGCTAGCAACATCGTGCAGTAGGGCCCAGCAAGAACCCGGGTGAGATCCACCACTTTGATATCTTCTAAGGGCTTCGGCATGCGTTGTTCTCCTCTAGCGTTACTGGTTCGTACACTACCTACGGCATGATACCATTGACGTTTGCTAGTGGTTTAATGACTTCGCCACTCTTCAGAAACACGTGTGGCTGTAAGGTTAACCTTTACCTCGTTAGTCGGAATCGCTCGGCGGTGTTGGCTGAAAGCCTGAACGAGAACAACTCGCTTGATCTCGAACAGCTCCGCGCTTGGGCCAAAGAACACTTTGCGCCCTACAAGATCCTGAGACGGTTGCAAGTGCTGGATGATCTGCCCCGACACGCCGTGCCAAAAGTAAAGTAACGAAGCCCGAGGTCAAGAGGATACTTGAGATTCAGCTTCTTCTGTGCTGATTGTGGGTGGAAATTAGTACTGTTGGTGGGGATGGGTTGAAGTGATAAGGTGATGATCGATCGGGCGCTCGAATCCTCATTGGACACTGCACTTAACTTTGAAAGCAAAGCGCTCGTGCGAACCGCGATGACCAAAGATAAACTGGAAGGAACGAATGCGTTTTTCGAGAAACGCGAGCCCAAGTTTACGGGGGGATAACTTGGGATGCGAAGCGTAATCCGACAAAGCGTAGTGTTACCAGCGACAGCCGATGCACTGTTTGATGCCTATCTCGACCCGGCTGAGCACGGCGCGATTACAGGCGCGGCAGTTGCTATCGGGACCGAAGCAGGTGATGAGTTTCGAGCCTTTGGCGGCGTGTTGACGGGGGCCATGTTGGCGGTGATTAGCCCAAGGCTTATCGTGCAGTCATGGCGATCAACCGAATTTAAAGTCGATGACCCTGATTCCACTCTAATCTTGACGTTTATACCGGAGAACAGACAAGGACGCATTGATCTCGTACACCTAGATGTCCCGGACCATGATCTTGACGGCGTAAGCAAAGGTTGGGAGAAGTACTATTGGACGCCCTGGCGACAGTATTTAGAAAACCGCTAACGCCATAGATTGACACACGCAATGACCGAGCGATCCTCATTACAGAAAGATTCGGCAACCGATAAAGTCGGGCACGCAATCTTGATCTCACGTACGAAATCGGAATCCGAGAAGATCGAGCTGACTGCGAGATGGATATTGCAGGAGTTCGAGACCTATTATTCTGAATCTCGACATATTCCCGATTTAGCCAAGCAGGCGTTTGAACAGCAAGACCCAAGAACCTCGCTCGCGCTAAGCAAGAAAAGACTTTCCATGTACAGCATAAGCATCCGTGATCTTGGTCTCGAGTTAAAGGAAGCCTTTCCGCTGGTTGCTGAGAACGAGCATCTCTGGGATAAGGTGCAAACCTGCTACCTGTCACTTATTGAGGGTCGCTATGAAGCGGATTTGGCATTTGCATATATCCATTCGGTACGGCGAAAAATTAACCAAGGCGAATGGAAACCGGTTGAATACGCCTTTAGCGCCTCGAGCGATACGGCCGCTGACCTGTCCACCATTGTTTACCGTAGTTTTCCAGGTGGTGAGCAAGCAAGCGTGGAGACGATTGCCGAAATCTTGAAGCTCCCCAAATTCTCGACACCGTATGGAAATCTCGCCAGAGATGCCACATTGGTTGCAGAACGGCTCAATTATGTGCTCAGTCGGCGTGATCAAGTTCAAGCTATCCAAAAAATCGAGGCGATAGATGCCGGTTTCTATCGAAATCGCGGTGTATATATCGTAGGACGCATAGTTTTGGAACGGGGGAATCTCGTTCCGCTTATCATCGCGCTGTTAAACGATGACAGTGGTATCTACGTCGATGCGGTTCTGAATACCGAGGCGGATGCCCACAATCTTTTTAGCTCGACGCTCGCGAACTTTAACGTGACCAATCCCTACTACCATGAACTGACGACTTTCCTTCATAGCATCATGCCCAAACGGCCGTCGGGACTGCATTATTCAACGATCGGTTTCAACCACGTTGGCAAAGTTGCTGTAATGAGTGAGCTGCAAGACGAGTTGGCTAGGACAAACGAGGTTTTGGAAACGGCTATCGGTTTTCGAGGCACGGTCGCAATTGGATTTTCGGCCCCTAGCTCTGCGTATAACCTTAAGATAATTCGCGATAAACCCACCGCCGGTTACAAGTGGGGGGAGTTCGAAGGCATAGACTCTGTACTGACAAAATATGGCAGAGTCCATGAAATCAACCGCACCGGTAGCATGTTGGACAATATTATCTACTACAATCTCAAGCTTGACGAAGCTTGGTTCGATCCGGAGCTACTCGAAGAGCTTCTGCGGGAAGCTAGCAAAAGTATTTCCTTACAAGGCGACGCCGTAGTTTTTAAGTACCTAATCGTCCAGCGCAGAATGACACCTTTGCCGGTCTTTCTAGAAACTGCTTCGCCAACGGACGCAGAGATTGCGATTGTGAATCTGGGCTATTGTATTAAGAACAATGCGGCAGCCAACATTTTCAACAAGGATCTCGACGCTAGAAATTATGGCGTCAGCCGGATGTTGAAGGTGTTTCTGTATGACTATGATGCATTGGAGCCGTTTACCGGTGTTAAGATCAGAACGAACAAAGATGTTGTCTACGGTGAAGAGGATACGCCAGATTGGTATTTCGAAGATGGTGTCGTTTTCCTACCGGAGGAAATCGAAGCAGGCCTGAGAATCCCGAATAGATCGCTGGTCGAGCTTTTTCGTGAAGTCCATGGCGATCTCTTGACGACTGAGTATTGGGAGCGCATCCAGAATGATTTGTGGGCGGGAAGGGTGCCCAGCCTGCGTGTGTATCCAGAAAGTCGAAAGCTGCTGCGATAAATCAAAGACGTATTCTTGGTGGCGACAATACCAGAAGTTTCATTGTCTCAGGGTGTCATGCTCCTGGACGGCGGCATGGGTCAGGAGCTTCGCCGAACGGGTGTGCAGGGGACAAACACCCTTTGGTCAGCGCATGCGTTGATAATTGCCCCAGACATTCGTTTTTGACTGTCTGGCCAATCGACATGTGCTGTGTGTAGGTGCCACCGACGCCGAGGGTAATGTCCAGCCCTGGAATTTTCAGGGCATGGGTAACAATATGGTTCAACGCATCGATGTGCTCGTCGAATCGTCGCCTGCTTAAGCGGTGGCAACTTCCAGCTTTTCCCCCCTGGCCGCACTGTAACGCCCCAGCTCACTACCGAGGTAGGCTGCTACCGCGTACATCCCCGGGACCATTGCCTTGGTTTCTGCTTTGGCATTGTAGTTTGTGTTGGTATTGATATCGTATGTAAAAATGTTGTCATGACGATCGATGACAAACTCAATTCCGGCGATGTCGATGCCATTGGCCTTGAGGAAACGCTCGTAGCGCTCGATGATGGGGTGCGTGAAACCCGTGATGATCTCGAACTTCGACTTGCTGATCTCGGTCGTCGGGCAATAGGCGTCGTCGACCTGGCACTCGTCAGCCGGGCATAGTTCGAAGCCCTCCGATGTATCGACGCGCACCGCGTAGAGAAACTTGCCACCAACAAATTCACAGCGCGTGATAAACGATTCCGGCGACTCTATGTACTGTTGTACAAGCGTGATACCCTCGATCGGCACCTCGAAATCATCACCGTGCACATATTCTTTAAGCGCTTCGGTGTTCTTGAAAAGCCTAACCCCCAGTCCTTTGCCGGCACGGTTGTGTTTGGTGATAAAGGAATCATTGAAAGCCTGCGCTGCATCGATAATTGCCTTACTACCAATGGCCGCCACCGTGTGTGGTGTACGGATCCCATGCGCTTCGAGCGCTGCATATTGCGCAACTTTACTGATCTCGAGTTGTAAGGCGCGACTCGAATTGACCACTCGTCGGCCATGGCCTTCTAGCCAAGCCAATACGACGGCTGCGTATTCCGGCGCGTAACGGTGACCGCGTGTATGTGACGAGGCGCTCATGCGATTATAGAAAACGCCCGCCGGGGGTGCGTTCGACAAATCTAGGTGTCCATCGTCCAAAAACCATTCCTGGAATGGAAGCCCTAAATGATTGAGCTGCACGCGTAGCGGCGCGGTCCATTCATCGTTTTCGTGAATTATGTAGATCTGTGACATTTAAGTCTTATTCCTTGGGTCTATTGTTTACAGGCAACTATGCAACGTTCTGTCCTCGGGACAGGAGGCTTTGGGGAATGCCGCGGGAGTGGAGAGAGTTAGGGAGTAGTAAGACTTTGTTCGCTCAAACCAACACCACGTCCGCGAGCATTCCCCTGGCTACACGCGCAGGGACAACACATCGCGTCGCACATCCAAATAGCGTTGGTTCGGACGAGAATCATGCGGCAATCCTATCAGCGTCGTGAAACAGGTGCAATGCGGCCCATCGACCGAAATTTCAATATGATCGATGTGGCATAGGTACTAAAACGCTAGGATTGCTGCCCAAATAACATTCGGTTCTAACGATATAGAATAAAATTCTATGGCGATTGACCGATTTCGTGATCGGCGAGTGACTCAATCGCCCGCACTAGGGCAGAATGGTCCTTGGCCGCCCAACCCCTGTCGGCACAGTCATTAAACAGCTCTTGTGTCTTGGCGGTATTGGGCAGGGTCATATTCAAAGCGCGCGCGCCTTCGAGGGCCAGATTGAGGTCCTTCTGGTGGAGTTCGATACGGAAGCCCGGATCAAACGTCCGCTTGATCATGCGTTCACCATGCACTTCTAGAATGCGCGATCCCGCGAAGCCACCCATGAGTGCCTCACGGACACGGGCCGGATCGACCCCGGCCTTTGATGCAAACACCAGTGCTTCGCTGATTGCTTCGATGGTCAAGGCAACGACGATTTGATTGGAGACCTTACAAGTTTGACCGGCACCGTTTTCACCGACCAACGTTATGTTTTTTCCCATGAGCTCGAACAGTGATTTGACTCGGTCGAACACCGCCTGTGGCCCGCCGACCATAATCGTCAACGCCGCATTCTTGGCGCCAACTTCGCCGCCCGATACCGGTGCATCCAAGTAATCGCAACCCAGCTCGTTGATGCGAGACGCGAATTTCTTGGTCTCTATCGGTGAGATAGAACTCATATCGACGACGGTCTTACCGGCACTCAACCCAGCCGCGACCCCGTCAGAACCAAATAATGCTTGTTCTACATCAGGCGTGTCCGGCACCATGGTAATGATGATTTCGGCTTGTTGTGCCACCTCTTTGCCGCTGCCACACTCTACCGCGCCGCCATCCAACAATTCTTGCGGCAATGGCGAACGATGTTTGACCAGAAAGAGTTCGTGTCCGGCCGCCTGTAAATGACCTGCCATCGGGCGACCCATAATGCCGACACCAATGAAACCAATCTTGCTCATGATGATAAGTCCCTCCTAGTGATTGATATCTAGAGATACGGACGCACCCAATCCAATCCTGCTTCGGTAGATGAGACTGGCTTATACTCGCATCCTATCCAATCTTGATAACCGATGCTGTCCAAGTGCTCAAAGATGAAGTCATAGTTGATCTCACCAGTTCCTGGTTCATGGCGACCTGGGTTGTCGGCGAGCTGAATGTGTCTGATGACATCGATATTGGCTTCAAGTGTTCGCGCTAGATCACCTTCCATGATTTGCATGTGATAAATGTCGTATTGCAGCTGAAGGTTTTTCGATCCGACCTCGTCAATAATCTTAAGCGCCTGTTCGGAATGACACAGAAAGAAGCCAGGGATGTCGATGGTGTTGATCGGTTCTATCAGCAAGGCGACACCAACGTCGCCTAACTTTTCTGTCGCAAATTTGAGATTGGTTACCAGTGTCTCATGTAGCTTATCGGTTGGTACACCGGCTGGCGCGATACCTGCAAGACAATTTACTTGTTTGCACCCGAGGGCGGTGGCGTAGTCGATGGCCATCCCAACCCCGTCTTGAAACTCGGTCACGCGGTCGGGATGGCAGCCGATACCGCGATCGCCGACACTCCAATCGCCAGCGGGTAGGTTATGTAATACCTGCGCTAAGTTGTGCTGTTGTAAGTGCTCACTTAGGACAGCCGCCTCATAATCATAGGGGAACAAATATTCGACGCCCTTGAAGCCAACCCGCGCCGCCGCCTCGAATCGATCGAGAAAATCAAGTTCATTGAACAACATCGTCAAATTAGCGGCAAACTTCGGCATGTCTCTAACCAGTGGCGCTAGCACTATGTGGCGGCTGAAAAGATGTTTCTATTTCTCGGCGAATCTTTACCGCTTCTGATGATTGGTCTATTTCCACATCCTGCCAATGAATGGCTTCACCGGCGGCGCGCGCGTTTACGAGTGTCACGCTGTGAGCAAGCCCAATAGGTAAGCCACCAATCGAGAGTGAATCGTTAGCGGGCATCAGCTTTCCCCACACCGTATAGCCACCCTCTCCATCCAGTACCTCGCCAGCGGCCAGATCGCGTTTGGCAATGGCGACGACATCGCCGACAAACCCTCGTGCGCTACCAGTGGCCTCACCGCGCAACGCAACCGAAGCGATACTGATCCCAAGTTCGAGGCCAATAAGGTGAAAAGGGCGATACAACGCTGAGTAATGTCCACTGTCGTCGGTCACCACGCCATACTCGCCAAAGCAGCTGGCTGCATAGTCCGACGGCGCTTCGAGGGTGACATAAACACCCCAGCGGAGATCGCGCTCGACGTTGCTACCATCTCGATTGAGTGACGACACAACCTCTACCGTTCCTTTATGGTGCAGTAGCCCACCCGCATCGTGTGGTTTCAATACCTGTGGTAATGCATCTACACCACAGGGTGGGAACGCCAGGCCTTCGGGGGCTGGCGTTAGCCCGGTAGCGTTGGCAACCGCCGCCATCTCGATGGCCGACTTGGTACCATCGAGAAACGAATTGAACATCTTTGGGTTCATATGACCAGCCATTGCCTGTTCGGGTGTGAGCCCATAGTACTGCCAAACCGTATCTGGCGTTGATGCGTGGTATTGCGGCAAGTACTTGGTGCCCTTACCGGCACATACGACATTGAAACCAGTTGCTCGCGCCCAGTCGACCATTTCCGCGATCAACGCAGGCTGATCGCCATAGGCCAATGAGTAGACGACACCAGCCTGGGCTGCGCGCTGTGCTAATAGTGGTCCCGCCAGTGTATCGGCCTCGACGTTGACCATTACAATGTGACGGCCGGCATCAAAGCAGGCAAGCGCATGCCGAATGCCCGCACTGGGATCACCGGTGCAATCCACCACCACCTCCATGTGATCGGCGGCGATTAGCCCGGCCGCATCATCGGTAACATAGGTGGTTCCATCTCTGACCGCCCGCGCAAACGATGCGGCAGCCGCTCGCTCAGGTGGCCAGCCCACGCGATCTAAGGTTGCCCGCGCACGTGCGACCTCGATGTCACACACAGCCATGATGTGGACCCCGCGAGTATGTAGGGCTTGGGTCAAAAACATAGACGCGAATTTACCAGCACCAATAATGCCCACCCGAATCGGTTGGTTGGCTTGTGCTCGCTCAACTAGGAGTCGATGTAGATTCATTCTGATTTCATCGTTGGTACTGGTCAGTTAGTCTACTGCTAACGACGTCACTAAAACAGGTCTATAGCGGAACCAGCGTACCAAGCTGGCGTCAATGCTTAACGAATCGACTGTGTTGACCCCCCAAGGAAACCAGCACCATTCACACGACCGTGCCGGCGATCTTCGGTTCGTGGTTCTCACCGACACGTCGGGCGCTAATCGCGCCTACGAGGCAAAGGAGGTTAGCTTCAAGCCATGGGATCACGATCGCACCGTAATCGACGAGAAACGCATTAGCTGGAGTCTGGACGAGCCGCAACTGAAGGCGTCCGCTGGTCGCGTTTTACATCGTCTGCCGGCGCAGCGTGCATTCTGGTTCGGTTGGTACTCAGCCTACATCTATACGCGCCTGGTCCGATAACTACGACTCGGCCGCGGGTAAGTTCAGTAGCTTGCGCGCTTGCGCCGGTGTCGCTGGATGTGCATTGTGCTTACCGCATAGATCGGCCGCTAATGTCACTAGTTCCGCATTGCTCGCCGCAAGTCGATCGCGGGCTAAGCGAATATTGTCTTCCAGTCCTGTGCGCAAATGGCCTCCCAATTCCAATGACCATTGATTGAGTTGAGATTGGCAACGACCGATGCCGGCCGCGGTCCAGGTGGCATCCGGCAACATTTCCCCAAGCTCCGCGACTAGAAACTCAAGTGTCTGCCGTCGGGCCGGCAATGCGTTAGCGATACCCATAACGAACTGCACGTGAACCGGTGACGTCAACAAATCGCGGTCCAACAACGTTCTGGCGTTGTAGAGCATGGCAAGGTCGAACACCTCGATCTCAGGTTTGATGCCATGCTCGCGCATGGTGCTTGCAAGTTCGTTTACTAGCTCAGGGGAATTCTCATAAACCATGTTCGGAAAATTTACCGAACCAGTGGCGAGCGAAGCCATGTCCGGTTTTAGTTGGAGTGCACTGGCTCTTTCTCGCGCGCTGCGGCCACGACCGCCGGTTGAAAATTGAATGATCATACCCGGACAATGTTTACGAACACCGTCCTGGACTTGCGCAAACAGCTCTGGTTTAGAGGAGGGCGTTTCGTCAGGGTTACGAACGTGTATATGTACCAGCGACGCCCCTACCTCATACGCCTCATGGGTTGATTCGATTTGCTCACTCGGCGTGACGGGTACTGCCGGATTATCTTTCTTGCGTGGTACGGAGCCGGTGATAGCAACTGCGATGAT
>Ga0224508_10000216_pt1 | contig 59761 bp, 50 predicted proteins | sample SF_Jan12_sed_USG_4_FD_170157 | JGI IMG/M metagenome (GOLD analysis project Ga0224508, IMG submission 170157) | Sediment microbial communities from San Francisco Bay, California, United States - SF_Jan12_sed_USGS_21 | ecosystem: Environmental > Aquatic > Marine > Sediment | place: USA... | reverse complement strand
AGATCATTGCAGCAATTAATCGCCGACAGCCCAGCTGGAATATCTTGGGTGTCCTGGATGACACGCCTGGACGGGCAGGCGAGTCCTTCATGGGATTCGAGATCCTTGGTGGTCACGATCAGTTGGAGCGGCTCACCAATGAGAAAACTAGCTTCATCAACAACGTTGCTTCGACAACGACCAGTCGGGCCAAGGTGAACGCATTGCTGGAGAATCACGGTTGTGATCTCGCCACCCTGGTCCATCCGACCGCCGACCAGACGTTCACCGATATCGGGCACAACGTGCTGATCGCAGACGGAACGGTCTTGGGTGCCGACGTCGTTATCCGTGACCACTGCGTCATCCGTCCGAACGCTCTAGTCGCGCATGATGGCATATTGAGCAAGAACGTTTTTATAGGGCCGGGCGCGACGCTGTGTGGTCACTCGGTTGTCGCGGAGGGCGCCTACATTGGCGCTGGTAGTACGATCATAGAGCATATCTCTCTCGGTGCAGGTTGCACCGTGGGTGCGGGAGCCGTCGTAGTCGAAGACGTGCCTCCCGGGACGACGGTAGTCGGGATACCCGCACGGCCCGTGTCATTAGGGGGAACGCCGGTGCGAGGAGGCGAGCTCGGTGATTGACTACGACGACTTGGAAATATTCCATGAGATCAACGACTTTCGCCGAGACATAGAACTTCTAAGCGCGGTTAAGCGATGTATCTCAGCCCAAAAACGAATCGGTCAGGCTAAATACAATAATGATTATCAGCCTAATCCAGACGCTCCGAAACAGGTCTCCAAGGACACACTGGATCACATTCTTGATAATGCCGAAGATATTAGTGACATACGCACCCACTCCGATATCTCAAACTGCATTGTATTTCACACCCGAAACCTCGACGGCTCGTTGGTAGACGAGGGGGTACTGAATATGCGGCGAGAGATAGACCGTCTTGTTGCTAATCGTCTCCAATCCTTATTTATGCCAAGCGAGCCGCTTGCCATCCAATGCAGTGGTCATTTCTGGTATCCGGCGGGCGGTTACATGGGGTGGCACACTAATCTACGAAAACCGGGATGGCGGTTTTACATCAGCTATGCGGATCAACCCGGAAAGTCCTTCTTTCGATACCGCGATCCTGACAGTACTGACATCGTCACCGTCGTGGATCGGGAATGGGATTTTCGTCTATTTCGAATCTGTCCAAATAAACCATTTTGGCATGCCGTTTATTCGGATACGAACCGATTTAGCCTGGGGTACATGGTGGTTAGAAAGGAATGAAGGTTAGTCCGAATTATTTTGACGACATACATTTCTTGCCCTGTAGATGGCTTGGATTAGCAAAATGCTTCGCTGTGATTACATACATCGGTAATGACTAACGTAATTCACTCACTGTACGGTTGCAAAAAAATGTCGACTGCTTAAATTTACATTAATTCCATTACGAATTTTGCCCAAACTCAGTGACTAGCAGACATAGATTACCTCTGAGATAATAAACGTGTGATCGATCTAAATGAACAATTGCTTCAGTAAACTCGGGACCGCTCTTCCGCAAACTTCCAGTACGAATTCGCGTTTATGGGCGATTTCGAGCGCACGGTTTTTCCTATGTTGCGACACGCTAAAGGAAGAGTCACGCTCATTGGCACCGGTTTTTTCATTGCTCCTCATGGTCTTTTGGCAACTGCTAAACCCGTGTTTGAAGTGGGCGATACATCGGAAAGGGATTCATTCGACATTTTTCAGCATTGTGGTAACGACTTTCGCCAACGCTTGATTACGCGCATCCATAGCCACTGCGAATATGATATTGCAATCTGCGAGTTAGAGTCAGCACATAATAATTTTCCAACGTGTCGCGACCATCCTGTAGTCAGCACGATGCAAACTGACCCCGTAGTAGATGGTGAACGCCCTACATTTTGCAATGGTAGTATGCAACCCTTAGCGGTCATTCAATCAATCAAGCAAATCTGTATCTGAAAGAGGCGAATTCAAAATTACCGCTTAGGCCTAACTACAGATCGATTTGGATAGTAATAAAAATGCGTATTAACGACCCTTACGGGGCCATTTGAATTTACAAAGTAAACGTCCATAGTCGAACACAAAATAGAACTTCTCACTTCGTAGGTCGCGAGGGCATCACTATATCCTTTACCTTAGCGTGTCTTTTCGCCCCAAGACTGTCAAACGTGTTTAGGTAAGTCCGTCAAGCGCAGCTTTGACGGCATTGACGGCGCGTTCGATGTCGTGTTCGGTCGTGCGATAGTTGCACACCGAGATGCGCATCACGGTCTTGTCATCGTAGCGCGTGGGGCCGAACCACGCCTCGCCAGTGGAGTTGACGAGTTCGATAACACGTTGCGTGCGCGCATCGTGATCGTTAGCGGGACTCAAGAAGCGGACTAGCCCCTGATTAATGATCGGCGTTGCGACGACTTCTACGTTGGGCAGTTGTCCCAGTTGTCGTACCAAGTCGCTCGCATGATCGCAGCAGCGCTCTACGATGTTTGCCACGCCTTGGCGTCCCAATGCGCGCAAGGTGGCGTACACAGCAAAACCGCGTGCGCGCCGTGACCACTCGGGTCCCCACTCGAATTGATCGCGTATCGGGGTGTCGACTTTATAAGCGGCGGGAATCGTCATAGAGCTGCGGTGCGCGTCCTCGTCAGCGACGAACACGAGCCCGCTATCGTGGGTGACGTTGAGCCACTTGTGCGCATCCGTCGCCCAAGAGTCAGCCTTGTCGATTCCACTGACCAAGTGGCTAAAGCGCTCGCTCGCGGCGACCCAGAGCCCGAAAGCGCCATCGACATGGACCCACGCATCATGCTGATGAGCCACTTCACACGCTGCGTCAAAGTCGTCGAAGGCACCGCGGTTCAAGTCACCCGCCGCTAGCGAGACGATGGTGGGGGAGGTGGCGACTTTGACGAGTTCCGACTCCAGCGCATCGACGTCGATCGTACCGTCGTGTTTTTTGGCAACTTGTACCACCGCGTTTGTGCCAATGCCGAGTTGGCGTACCGCACGTAATATCGTTTCGTGGTGCTCGCCGACCAGGACGCGGATCGGTGGACTGCCCGCCAAGCCCTGCGACTCAACGTCCCACCCGTTGTCACGCAGGACTCGGTGGCGCGCGGCCGCTAGAGCCGTGAAATGCGCCATCTGACAACCCGTAACAAAACCGAACGACGCGTTCTGTGGTAACCGCAGAATATCCTTCAACCATTGTCCAGCGACTTCTTCGACGACAGCTGCCGAGGGCGAAACGGCTGACGCCCCCGCGTTTTGATCCCACGCCGCTGTGAGCCATTCCGCGGCGATCGAAACGGGGAGAGCACCTCCAATTACCCAACCGAAGAAACGACCGCTTGATGTGTTGAGCAGCCCCGCACCCGCATCGTCGAAGAGCTCCTCAATGACTCGCTCGGAGGGTACGCCTTCGGCGGTCAGCTCCTTGGCGAGACGCTCTCGAAGCTTCCCGGGTGCGAGGGCATCGTCGACACGGCGGCCATCGAGTGTTTGCAGGTACTTCGTGGCGAGTTGGGCAGCGCGCTCGAGTTCGGGGTGCATCGTTGGCCTCGGCTGTGGTCAGGGGTGAGGTTTAGCGTAACGTAAACACCGTATGCAAGGAAGCCCGTCTAAATCATCCATTCATCGGTGAAGCAGCTCTCGTTACTACCTGCCCCTAGAAATCGTGAATGCAGATACGAACGTTTGTTAAGGATCGCGAAACCAGTGACGCCGAATGGCTTGACCGGGTCGCAGTTGGCGAAAGGGAGCCAGTGGAATCAACAATTTCTAATCTCAAACAGGCAATTATCGATCAGGCAGCATTGCCACCAGCAGACATCGTCTCTAATGTCACCGCTATGCAGTGGCTATTTCCGTAGTCGACCTAATCTGTTGCTTTTATTAGCGAGGACGACCGAAGTCTCGATTTTTCGTTCAGAGATCGTCCAGTATTTGCGAAGTAACCGATTCTTTTCTTGTTCCGCAAGAAGGTGGTAACCGTTTTTTTGGTAGAAGGCGATTGCCCAAGTTGCCGCCGCCCAGGTGCCAACAAGAATCGCTTTGTCCGTGGTGGTTTCAAGAAACCGGAGTAAGCGTGACCCGATTCCTTCGTTTCCACGATCAGTTCTTATATAAGCATGGCGAATTAGCGCCACGTCGCTTTTGTCCTGCATTCCCATCACACCGACCATGTCGTGACCGTCAACAACGCCCCAGAACACGACGCCATCGTGTAGCTCTTGTGTCAGTTCGGCATACGACATGTAGGGCTCATGCCAGCAGTCTTGCGGTATCACGAATTTGTAGGCATGTGCAGCATCGTTGATGATCTCGTAGACCACTTCAACGTCTGATTCGCTACACTTTCTTATCACGTCGCTATGCGACGTTCTTGTAAGTCAAATTGTATATCCTTTGCTTCAAGCACCGTGGTTACCAAAAATTCGGTTACATCTGTAACGCTTCGTAATATCAAGATCATTAAGAATGACCTGGGCATTCATTCGTATGCGTATCGTAGCTGATGATTTCAGGTCGATAACGGGAACCCCGGTAGTCGATGCTCTTTTTCATCAGCGGTATTCTGGCCAAATCTCGATCAATTTGTCAGCACCCCGGATTCGCCTAACTACAGATCGTTTTGGATAATAACAAAAACGCATATTAACGACCCATAACAGAAGTTTAAGTTGCCGTCAAAAATTGCCTGTTATGGTGTTCACAACGGACGCTAATATGCCGAACGAACCAACGTTTTGGGGACTGCGCTTTAAGAATTAGTAAGGAACATCTGAATACGATCACGACGACACGTGAGAACTTAACAAACTAGGAATCCCAAGTCATAACAGCATACCGCTGTTTTCCCGTTCCATCGAGTATTCTCGATACGCCCGATCATGTCGCGTAGAAAGTTTTGTGACGAATGTCACAATTTCTGTGTGCCGTGGTTTATAGCGCATCTGTACGTGGCGATCGTAGACTGTAACTAATCGAATAATCGGTATTCACGGGGAGATAAATATGATTGGCAACGGCTTTTTACTAGAATTTCACTCATAACTATTCTTTATTTGGGTCACGGTTTCGCATCGGTTTACGGTGCGACTGATGCCCGAAGTTTTGCGGCACAATCTGATGATGCAAATCTATCAGTCGAGGCAGCTATGGTAAAACCTGCGACTTTGTTCGAGAACATCGACCATCTAGGACCCGCAGAGCAAATGCAGCCGATGAGCACAAACGTCAGACGGCGTAGTTTCGCAACACTGAATTTCAAAGCGTTACAACACGCCGCGCAGACAGATGGAGCACAAGTTTTGAATTTGAATCTTTTTCCCGATGTCGTGTTACAAGTACAGAAGCAGAGTGTGGACCAACGTTCTGAGCAAAACTACGCGTGGATCGGTAGCATCGTCGACAACCCCTCCGATGAAGTCATCTTGACTGTCGTAGACGGCATGCTTGCAGGAACAATTCAGCACGCTGGAACCATGTATAGGGTGCGCGGAACCGAAAGTGGCGTGTACGAGATTACGGAGGTCGATCAAGGTAGCTTCGCCCCCGAACATGGATACGGCAACAATAACGAGAATATGCGACCCTATAATCACGACTCTACCGGTTTAATGCGTTCCGGTATCGAGGATTACGTATTAAAGGATTCTAGTCGCTATGAGTCGGCTCAACTGATGTTAAAGCCCAAGATCTACGGCATTCTTCACACGAGCCCGGCTACGATTGATATTGGCGTCGTGTACACCTGGGGCGCCAAAGGTGTCGAACCGAGTATTCAAGTCGAAATCCAACATGCCGTTGATCAAACCAACCAAGCATTCGCCAATAGTGGCATATACATCTATCTGCAACTCAAGGCGACCGCCGTCGTATCTTATTCGGAAATTGGCGGAGATCTGCTGACCGATCTTGAGCGCCTAAAGGGGGCATCGGATGGCCACATGGACACTATTCACAATACACGCAACCTGTGGAACTGGCAGGCCGATATCATTTCGCTGATTGTTGACAATGGAGATACTGGAACTTGTGGTAGAGGCTACCAGCTCGACCAAGTCGAGCAGGGTTCAGGCTGGGATGACTTGGCGTTCAATGTCGTCAACGTGCACTGCATGGTGGGCAATCATAGCTTCGCCCACGAGGTAGGACATAACTTGGGGGGCGCTCATGACGCGAATGCCGATAACTACTACTACGGATACAATCATGGTTACGTTCTGACAAGTCAGAATAGGCGCACCATCATGGCCTACCGAAATTATTGTGAGGGACTAGGAATTGGCAATTGCCCGAGGATTACGCACTACTCAAATCCAGATGTTAATTACAACGGGCAGCCAACGGGTGTTGTAGCCAGCTCGCCTTACAGGGCGGACAACCGCCGCGAGTTGGACAATGTGAGAAGAACATAAATAGATTCAAGCGAAAACAACTACTCATTGCTCCGGGTCAATAACCGATCCTGTATCCCCTTTAAACTGTTAACCGAACATGTCGCGGTGACGAACTACCATTCATGGTGTACTTGATCGAGGAACCTTCGTGAGTGAACCGGTTGAATGAGAAGGAGGTCACTACCCAATGAAACGCTAGCGTTGTTTCGTTATAAAATGTTTTACCAGCATGAGTTATACCCGATTAATTAGACGTTATTCCGCCTACTACGCGGGGTGGTGCGTTGCCTTCGGCGAGCACGACATTCAATATGATGATAACAAGGCGATTAACTGGTTAGTCGGCGACGCGAAGATCGGATTTACCTTATCCCCGCAACTAAAACGGTTGTCCTTTTATGAATTATTGGGAAAACACAAGCCCACCCCTGTAGTCAGCATCGAAGAATCCGAGATCAGACTCAACAAGATTCGAATTCCCATCACGCTGGAAGAAGATAGGCAGGGTCTCGCGGGTTTCAAGAAGTTAATTAAAACGAAAGAGGATGTGCACCTGTGTCTGACCAGTCATTTCTGTTATCCGCCCGGCACCCGGATCATCACCTTTACCAAGAAAAAGCCGTTGATCATTATGTACAAGGAGATTCAACCCCTGAAGTTGAATGTCACCTAACATGGAAACGGGATGCAGCTGGCGTAGCGCCAGATTCTCGATCGTTCCTTGCGGGTACGAAATAGGGCTCTCAGGATGTGGATGCCAAGAGTCACGAGAAAGACGATTGGACTGAGCATGGCGCCAGAGTGTGCCGTTTCGGCACGGTGATCACAAGCCGCACGGAGGAGTGCGTAGCGGGGCCAGCGCTCAAGCATAACCTGCTATTTGCACGCGCGGACGAATAACGACGAGGGACAGCTCGCCGACATGATAGCGAAGCTCGCTCTTGGCCGGGGCGACAGGCTACTCGATCTCGGCTGCTGTTCTTGAGCTCAAAACTCGAAAAAGCTGGCGCATAAATAAATCAACGGCTTAGCGGTAACGCCGTTGGTACTTTGTTGTTACTGTTTGGGTTTTTCAACCGACACTTTTTGCAACTTCGTAACGAGAACCCCATTTCAAGACTACTTTTAACTTCATTAAATTAACAGAAGTCTCTCTTCGTTTTTACATCACTTTGGTCTCAATTCCTTTGACGGGATAGTTTGAAATAGATTAGTAGACTCCTACATTCTTAATTGAGTCAGTATGAAAAAATCAATTGCCAGAGATTCAATGAATAGTAACAACGCTAAAACCGTCATTAACAAACAATGTAATCCATTCTGGATCTTTCCTTGTCTAAAATATCTAACTGGCTCGGCTATAACCCAAGCTATAGTTACAACAGGATTCAATAAAAACAGAATTATTAGAATTTCTATGAACGACGCATCTGGAGCACGGTTCCATCCACCAATGAAATCGTACATAGATCCCAAAAACTGCAAAAGTAATAGCTGAGGTAATACAATTCCAATGATTCGAAGAATAACCAATCTATGTGCCTATCTAATTAAGTAAAGCCTACAATACGCATGGCTTTTTCAAATATCGGTTTGTAACATATAACGTTGAAGCTCACCGGCCGCTGTACGTAGGACGGGCTTCTTGCGACAGCAAGAAGCGTGACCGGAGTCAGCGGTCCGAGTGGGGCGCATTGTTATATGACCCGGCGCCCAATCTATGACTCGGCCCCAAAATACTTCTCCTGAAATTGATATGCCTTTTCCAACCCTTCTTCAGTAACAATTACTGACTTGGCTTTCCCTAGAGGATTATCGATCCAGCCTCGCTCATACAATAGCCCCATTACATCCCAATCCATGCCTTTCCATGCTCTGGTTCCAAGTTTATCCGTTGAGGCTGTTAAACAGAGTATGGCGAGGGCAATTTCAGCCAAATTGTCGCTATCGAATTCTTCGGGAATCGGCATGATCAATATCCGCTTTGGTTCTTGTTGTGGTGAGAACGTGCCGGTACTCCGGCTGATTTGCAACGAGAATTGCGTTTGTAAAGCGTTTCCTTTAATGGGTAATAATCACGAAGTAAAGAATTTAATAATACCTGGTAATTGCCCAGATACTCAATTACAAACAGGATAAAGAATTACGGTACTGACAAATTGAGCGTGGTTTGGTACGGCGTTGTCAAATTACCGATGGAAGATTAAAGGAATTCTCGCATCAAATTCGTTGCTATGTTGAGTAGGCGCACGTCACCTGTTGCCACTCGCTGAACGCCTTGGTTCGAAACATTCGATAATGACATGCTCGCATCAGATGACGTATAAATGGTTAAGGGATAAAGCCAAAAGTACTCAATGCAAATACATTCATCTAGACTCAGCAGTGCATCGCGGAGATACACATCGTTTTTATTTTAGACAGGGGCTATCTTTTTCAAGCTTTCATTTCAGGGAAAAATTAGATGATTTATTGAAAGCGCATGTGGACCAATCTCCAAAAGGGTTTGCTTTTTTCGACGGCTGATGCGGTGTGTTATTGTCCGCTTCGGGCAAAACAGTGACCAATCGTGTTCGCTATGAATAGTCAACCGTCTCTGCGATACGGTGAGTTCAAATGATCACCGCAAATAGCGGTCAACTGAGTCTGTTATTGAGTGTCTAACAGACCAATTCCGTCACTTAGCAAGGGTCCGAAATTGGCCGGTGTCGGCTGTTGAAGTTAGAACAAACGAAGAATTGATTGTCGGCATCGTGACCTAGTGCTTCGACCCAAAGCCGTCGAATTTATAAGAAGCGCATAACGACTGGAACTTCGCACAAAGCAGCCGTTAATCCCGATGAATCTGCTACCCTTTTATTCATGGAACGATGCATTAGTCATGAAGAAACCACTTAACGCTGAACTCGTCAAGGTTGTAGGGCATATCTCCGTTTCTCAGCGGAGACAAACTTTACCTGATATGCCCCAGCACAGATTTCTTTTTCACACAATGCTGCTTGTGAATAGGATAAATATAGTCACGTTGTTCGTTACTCTAATGACGTTTTTCAGCTCAGGAGCTTTTTCTTCTGAGATTATATATACGCGCGTACCAACAGATTTCATTGAAGACGGGAAATCGATTTCTCTGGAAATCATAATTTATAAACCACCTGGCTCCGGGCCGTTTCCCACGCTGATGTTCAATCACGGTTCAACCGGAACAGGAGCTAATCCAGCATACTTTAAGACCTCATATGCTGCGACATCACTAGCCTTTTATTTCAACAAACAAGGATGGCTGGTAGCTTTTCCACAACGGCGCGGACGCGGGAGATCGGATGGGTTTTATAACGAGGGGCTGGAACCAAACCGTTCGGGATATTCGTGTACACCCGAAATCGCATTTCGTGGGATGGAACGAGCGCTCCAAGAACTTGAAGAAGCAGTCAAATACCTAAAGAATCGGCCAGATGTTGACAGCAGCCGCATGCTGATCGGCGGCCAATCACGCGGGGGAATTTTGTCGATATCATATGCTGGTATTCATCCGAACCATTTTATTGGAGCTATCAATTTTGTCGGTGGTTGGGTCGGGCAACGTTGTGTTGATATGGAAGCAATAAATACCACTACATTTGCACGCGGCGCCAGCTTTCGAAAACCGACCCTTTGGCTCTATGGTGAAAATGACTCCACATTTGAACTCGCTCACGCTCGGAAGAATTTTGATGCTTTTGCCGATGCTGGTGGTAAGGGGTTGTTTCTTACCTTCTCTCTGAAGACTGGGGTCGATGGTCATCGAGTGGTTTACAATCCAGAATCATGGCGGAAAGCAATGGATTCGTTTATCCAAGGATTAACCACTGTTTCCAACTGATTCAAAAGGACAAGATCGAGCCATCAACTTAACATGTAATCGCCTGTATTATTCGTATTTATTATTGTCTTGCTGTTTGACTGTACCAGAGAAAAAGGTATCTGATTTATTTGAATCAATCTTCTAGCGATAAAACAAATCGGATACCTTTTTCAATAGTCGGCAGTAAATTCCAATTCAATTTGACGAGGGTCTTTACATTTTGATCGGTCGGAAAATACTCAAAGAGGACAAACTAAAGTTTATTTATACCATCAATTATTGCCATTTGATGTCATCGACGGGAAGTGTTTATCGTATCACTGAACAGGGCATGAACTAACTCGCTATATTTGTTTTCGCCCATATCTTTGCTTCTTTCATGATCACATTCACAGTATTTGATTTAAATATCTTGTATTCAGAAAGTTTCTGACCTTCTTCCCCATTTATAGCCAACTTGGCACCTTCTAACTTAACCGCGCTATATCTATCAAAAGCAGAGCAAATTGCATTGCAATAGTTTACAAATGCTTTGGATTCATCAATGAAGGGATTCCCTTGTGCAACAACATGCAAAACAGCACGGCCTATGGTACCTGGTGGGGAAGTAGGATCACCTCCAAAGAACCAGAAGTCTCCGTTAGTGTGCGGAGCTTCACCTTGATATGCAAACCCTTCATTTTCAAGTCGTTTTTTTAGCTTTGGTTGGGTTCATTTGGTGAGTCGCATACAGCCATTAGGTCGACTATAGGAGTTCCAGGCATCCCTTTAATTGCTGTCGATCCTATATGAATTACTTCCAAACACTCTTCACCTAAAGCCCGATATATCCGCCCCGAATTGCGATTAAATGAATCCAAAAGTTGATCAAAAGGCATTTGTTTCACGTAAAAAGGATACACACCTAGCATAACAATATCTTCCACTATTTTACTTTTCATAAGTTACCTCTAGAATTTGACTTAAGAGCAGCGGGTGCTTTGTTTCCTATACTATATTGAAGAATTTTAGCCAGCACTGTACTTTATTATTGAAAATCCACTGATTACAATAATTGAAAACGATAAGAGAGTCCGGATTGAACAGTAAGTACGAACGACGGTTATGGGCAGAGACTGTGTAAAAACGCAGTCTATATTATGCGGTCTATATTATAATTAGCCATACCCCCTATGACGATGAAGAATGACGCGATTTATCGAAGGTGAATGTCGAACCCAAGCGACGTTATTTCCGGAACGAATAGAAGATTATATCGATGAAGAAAACCCGGTAAGGTTCATCGGCATCGTCAAGTTAACGTAGTGGGAGTAACTGATTTCACGGGTAAAGCAACTCATTGTATTTAGCAGGCGTACGTCACCTGTTGCCACTCGCTGAACGCCTTGGTTCGAAACATTCGATAATGACATGCTCGCATCAGATGACGACCCAGTCGAAATAGATTGTTTATCACTCCATGAGTAGATAGAAACCGTTGCGCTTGCTTCATCGATTTGAATCGTCGCATCTGTCTTTCTTGCTCACGGGTACGTTGGTGTGAGACCTCTGCCCTATTGTTCGCATAACGTTCCTGGCAGTGAGTTACTGATGGCATCACTTCGCGCTTGGCCGCGGCGTAACTGCGTAGCTTATCGGTGGTGATACGGTTCGGTGTGGCGCCTTGGTGTTTGAGCATCTTGCGAAAGAAACGTTTCGCTGCTCTTTTATCCTTGCGCTTTTGAACCAATACATCAATCAGATCACCGTCTTGATCAACCGCACGCCAGAGAACCATTCGGGTTCCGCGTATGGTGACAGTCGATATCTCATCTAAATACCAATGATCACCGAATCGATGGGATTTCTTGCGCAACCGCCGAGCGCAGCTTGGACCGAATCGGATACACCACAAGCGGATGGCTTCGTAAGACACAATGATCGCTCGTTGCGCCAGTAGATCTTCAATATCACAGTAGCTCAACGTGAAACGGTAGTGCAGCCATACAGCATAGCTGATGATTTCAGGTGGATAACGGAAGCCCCGATAGTCGATGTTCTCTTTCATCCCCAGATTGTCCACGATGGCGCCTTAACTTGACACCAGAATCATAAGTCGTTATCGCGTTTATGGGGCCGCCAATCCTTCAATCTCAACATTAATGCACGCCGGTAATCCGCTATCGAATGCGCGTTCCAATGCCGGGCGGAGTTCATTAAGTGTTGTGACGTATTCGCCATGTCCACCGAGACCCTTAACAGCAAGATCATAGCGTGTAGCATTGAGCTCACAGCCGATCAGACGTTCCTTGCCGTAGTCGCGTAACTGAATTTGCACTTCTGCGTTCCAGCGCGCGTCATTTCCAATAATAGCGACAAACGGCACATCGTAACGCAGCGCGGTGTCAAACTCGCTCAAATGAAAACCCACGGTGCCGTCACCCATCATCGCGATAACTGTTGCGTGCTCACGATTGAGTTTGGCGGCGAGTGCGTAACAAAGCCCACCTCCGATTGCTCCAGATGGGCCATTGATAATACGTGTTGGCGGGCTGACATAGGCTTGCGCCCATTGGCCGAATTCACCGCCATCGACAACCAGTATCGGTTCATTCGTTTCATTCAAAAAGTGTTGTACAGCCTGACAAAGTTTTGCCGGATGGATTCTTTTCGATGTGTCATTCCTGGTGGTGTCAGTGCGCGTCGCAATAGCGCCACACACAGCTTCTCTCCACAATTGACGATTCGATGCGTTAACAACATTTGATTGAATTAACTGAACGATGCCCGCCTTCACATCCGCAAGTACACCGATAACTAAACGATCCCCGAGAATATTTTTTGCGCGATTTAGGCTTTCTGCATCTGGTTCGATAACGACAAATTTACAGTTCTCATTGAACGGCGGTGAGTTTGCGAAGGCGATAGTGAAGTCTGTTTTTTTACCGATACACAAAACCACATCAACTTCGGGCAAGACTTTTGTGAATGAACCCAAAGCAGGGTCGTTCAGCCCGCGCGGACTTTCTATAGTAATTACCGGAACGTCGAGTTTTTGTGCCAACGCTTGCAAAACGTTTCCCATGTGCGAACGGCTTTGTGCGGGCCCGACCAGAATCAACGGAGTTTTTGCCGATGTGACAAACTTGATTATTTTCGCGATGGCATCCTGGCCCAGTGTTACGACTTCAGGCACGAATTGGTGGGCCATCGGTAACTCGGTTTGCCCCACATCTTCGTTTAACAGATCGAAGGGCAGGGCGAGATGGGCCGGACCGGGTCGTCCTGATTTTGCGATTTGAATAGCGTTAGCGATGTTGTTGCCGAGTTCCACGGCGTTGCTACAACGCAGTGCCGTTTTAACCATGGGTGAGGACACATCGGTTTGCGCCAGTTCCTGAAATGCACCGACACCGTCTTGGGTCAACGGCGAATCACCGCTCAACAACAGCACCGGGCTTTCCGCCGCCATGGCTGAATAAAGTGGCGACAATGCATTGGCAAATCCGGGGCCGGCGGTTACCAGCGCGACGCCAATATCATCGCTGAGCTGCGCCCAGGCATCGGCCATATACACTGCGGCAGCTTCATGACGCACATGTACCAAGTCAATGGCGCAATCGATACCTGCATCGAAAATCGGCATGATCTGATTGCCGGAAAGTGTAAAAATTCTGTCCACCCCCGCGATTTTTAGCGTACGGGTCACCAGGTCAGCGCCTCTCAAACTGTTTCAACCTCTGCCAAATCAAAATCTACCATTTTGTAATCCAAAACCCACATCCTAAGCTATTAGTGGCTTATACAGTAATGAATGCTCGAACTTGGCGCGTGTTTCTGCGAGAATCCGCCGGCGAGGCCGGAAAGTTTCCGAGTCCAGGCAGCGAAAGTGGCGGAATTGGTAGACGCGCTGGATTTAGGTTCCAGTGGGGTAACCCGTGGGAGTTCGAGTCTCCCCTTTCGCACCAGTTATACCAGTTTATATTTATAATAGTGTTCCGGCGGCGGTTTTGCCGGGGAACTGAGCAAACAGAATCTATATTCATTAATCCCGAGAGTATTTGAATGCGAGTATCGGTAGAGAACGCCAGCCAAATTGAGCGACGTATGACGGTTGCCGTCCCGGCAGATGAAATGGAAAGTGAGATCGCTACGCGGTTGGTCAAGTTGGCGCGAAGCGTGAAAATGCCGGGCTTTCGTCCCGGCAAAGTGCCCAAACACCTGGTTGAGTCGCGTTATGGTAATCAATTGCTGGAAGAAGTTGCCAGTGACCTAATTAACAATAGTTATCGCGATGCTCTGGGCAAAGAAGGCTTAGTGCCAGCGGGGAATCCGGAAATTGAAACCTCGAAGATTGAGCGCGGATCGGATTTAGAGTACGTCGCGACCTTTGATATTTTTCCGGAAATCCCTAATCCGCATTTGACGGATTACAAGGTGGAAAAACCGCAATGCGAAATCACCGATGACGACATTGATCGAACTATCGAACGCATTCGCAAGGGCCGAGTCGACTGGCAGACCAAGCCGGACGGCGCGGCAGATAAAGATCGCGTCACCATCGATTTCACCGGTAAAATTGACGGCGAGGTATTTCCCGGTGGTGAGAGCAAGGATTACCCCGTCGTTTTGGGCAATGGTGCGTTGCTTCCGGATTTCGAAAAAGAATTGCAGGGTGCAAAAACTGGTGATGAACGTTCTTTCTCGCTGACCTTTCCGGAAGATTATCCCGGTGGCGAAGTGGCTGGTAAGGAAGCGACATTCGAAGTTACCGTGAAAAGTGTGGAAGCCCCTCAACTATCTGAAATCAATGAAGAATTTATAAAATCATTTGGTGTTGAAGAAGGCACGGAGAAAGCACTGCGTGATGAGGTAAAACAAAACCTTCAACGCGAACTAGAAGGCCGCGTGCGCACGCACTTGCGCGATCAAGTCATGAAAGGATTGCTTGAATCGAACGACATACCGCTGCCAAAACAAATGGTGGAAGAAGAGATTACGCGGGCTATCGAAAACAACCGAGCGATGATGGCGCAACAAGGCATTAACGCGCCGCCGGACATCGATCGTGGTTTGTTTGCAGACGAAGCGAAACGCAGAGTCACGCTTGGGTTGGTCGTGCGCACGATTGTTGAGAATCATAATCTGCAACCGGATGCGGGTTTGGTGCGAGCGCGTATCGAGGAGATGGCCGCGGGCTATGAACAACCGGAGCAGTTTGTGCAATGGTATTATTCCGACGAGAAACGTTTGGATCAGGTGCAAGCGATGGTGCTTGAAGAACAGGTGGTTGAAAAACTATTGTCCGAAGCGAGCGTTGAAGAAAAATCGATGCCGCTTGACGATTTTATGAACAAGGCGGCAGATACAACTGACGAAAATGACGACACTGAAGAAGGTTAGTTGTCATAGATTAGCTTTTAGACTGGAGAACGTAATGTCAGATCATACTTATCGCGATCCCGCGGGAAACAATCGCTCGCAAGTTAACAATTTGGGCCTGGTACCCATGGTTATCGAAACCACGGGTCGTGGCGAACGTGCATACGATATTTATTCCCGTCTGCTCAAAGAGCGCGTTATTTTTCTGGTCGGGCCGGTCGAAGATCACATGGCGAACCTGGTGGTCGCGCAGCTTTTGTTCCTCGAATCGGAAAATCCGGATAAAGATATTCATCTTTATGTGAATAGTCCGGGTGGCGCGGTCAACAGTGGATTGGCGATTTACGACACCATGCAATTCATCAAACCGGATATCAGCACGGTGTGCATCGGCCAGGCCGCCAGTATGGGTGCGGTCATATTAGCCGGTGGCGCGGCGGGTAAACGTCATTCATTGCCGCATGCCCGCATCATGATTCACCAGCCCTTGGGTGGATTCCAGGGGCAGGCAACCGATATTGACATTCACGCCAGAGAAATCCTGCGCATCCGCGAACGTTTGAACACCATTTTGGCCAAACATTGCGGGCGTGAAATTGACACGGTTAAGCAAGACACCGAACGCGATCTTTTTATGGGCGGCGACGAAGCCGCGGAATACGGTTTGATTGACTCCGTCATTACTCAACGCGATATTGAAAGTTAGTCGAGGTTTTACGCCGCTAACAGGCTAAATTTTTGATAAATAAAGCGAATAGTATTGTGAGCGCAATACTCATGGGCAATTCTCACTGTGTTATAAATTGTCTGATCCGGATCATGTACAATAAGCATTGAGAAATAGCGGTGAGAGTGGTCACATGCACTTTAACCGGCTTTGTAACCGTTAATTTGACCGAATATTGAAGACGTAAGGGTTTAGGAGGCGTAATGGCTGACGATAAACGTGATGGCAAGGGCGAAAAACTGCTGTACTGCTCTTTTTGCGGAAAAAGCCAACACGAAGTGCGTAAACTCATCGCCGGACCATCCGTGTTCGTATGCGATGAATGCGTTGAATTATGCAATGACATAATCCGTGAAGAAGTCAGCGAAACCACGGATAACGAAAACGGCGACACCAAGTTTCCGAAGCCGCACGATATTCGTGCCATTCTGGATGAGTACGTTATCGGTCAACCCCAGGCCAAAAAGGTTTTAGCAGTCGCCGTATACAATCATTACAAACGCATCGAAAACCAGGAAACCGTCGGCGATGTCGACATTTCCAAAAGCAACATATTAATGATTGGCCCGACCGGGTCGGGTAAAACGCTTTTAGCGGAAACATTAGCCAAACAACTCAATGTTCCGTTTACCATCGCCGATGCCACGACTTTAACCGAAGCCGGTTATGTTGGTGAAGACGTTGAAAATATTATTCAGAAATTATTGCAGAAGTGCGACTACGATATTGAGAAAGCGCAAATTGGCATCGTCTATATCGATGAGATAGACAAGATTTCACGCAAGGCAGATAACCCGTCCATCACTCGTGACGTATCCGGTGAAGGCGTACAACAGGCTTTACTTAAATTGATTGAAGGCACTATTGCGTCGGTTCCACCACAAGGTGGGCGTAAACATCCGCAACAAGAATTCTTGCAAGTCGATACACGTAACGTGTTGTTTATTTGTGGTGGTGCGTTTGCCGGTTTGGAAAAAGTTATTCAGGATCGCTCGGAAAAATCCGGTATTGGTTTTGGTGCGGAAATTCGCAGTAAGTCTAGCGTTAAGCAAGTCGGCGAAACTTTACTCGACCTGGAGCCAGAAGACTTGATTAAGTATGGTTTGATTCCGGAATTCGTCGGTCGTTTGCCCGTGGTGGCGACGCTCAACGAGTTGGACGAAGATGCATTGGTGGAAATACTGGTCGAGCCACGCAATGCACTGGTCAAGCAATACCATAAGCTGTTCAAACTCGAAGGCGTGGATCTGGAAATACGTGAGGATGCGTTGCGTTCGGTGGCGAAAAAAGCCATGGATCGCAAAACCGGTGCGCGCGGGTTGCGATCGATCCTGGAAAATGCATTGCTGGAAACCATGTACGAGTTGCCGTCCATGCAGGGAGTAAATAAAGCAATTGTCGATGCTGGCGTGATCAACGATGGTGCGCAACCGCTTTATATTTACGAGGATAGTGAGCAGAAGACTGCCACGTCAAGTTAGTTTCAGTCGTTTCCCCTTGTCGCTGTCAAAGAGCCGCTGTCAGCGTGCGGCAGCATTGCTTTTCCGGGCGTCGATCCGGTATTGAAATGTGCGACGTGTGCTACCATATTCATTTGTTACAGCCGGTGAACAAAGCTTGATTTATCCGGTACTTTTGGCCATAAGCAGAGACATACCATGACCGACGAAGACATTATGTCAGACGACGATTCCCAAGATACGATTTTTCCATTATTGCCCCTGCGTGACGTGGTGGTATTTCCGCATATGGTGATACCGCTGTTTGTCGGTCGCAAAAAATCTATTCAAGCGCTGGAGCGGGCTATGGAGACGGGCAAGCACATCTTGCTGGTCACGCAAAAAGATGCCGGTGATGAAGACCCGACGCCGGAACACATTTACGAAGTCGGTACTATTGCCAATATCCTCCAATTACTGAAACTCCCGGACGGCACCGTCAAAGTGCTGGTGGAAGGTGAAGACCGCGCCGCGGTGTTGCGCTACACCGAAATCGATGACTGTTACATGGCGGAAACCGCGCAGGTGTTGACCGACCCCTTAGATGAGCGCGAAGGCGAAGTATTGACCCGCACTGTGATGGCGGAATTCGATCAGTACGTCAAACTTAATTCAAAAATTCCACCGGAAATTTTGACATCGTTGGCGGGTATCGAAGACGCCGGTCGTCTGGCGGATGCTGTAGCCGCGCATTTAAATTTGCGCATCGACGAAAAGCAAAAAATGTTGGAGATGTCGGATATCCGTGAGCGTCTGGAACATATCCTGGGCGTAATGGAATCTGAAATCGATTTGCTGCAGGTGGAAAAACGCATTCGTGGACGCGTTAAAAAGCAAATGGAGAAAAGCCAGCGCGAGTACTACCTGAATGAACAAATGAAAGCCATCCAGAAAGAGCTGGGCGATATGGAAGATGCGCCCAACGAAGTGGATGAGTTGACCAAGAAAATCGAAGACGCGGGTATGCCCAAGGAAGCGCGTGAAAAAGCCGACGCGGAGTTAAAGAAGCTCAAAATGATGTCACCGATGTCAGCCGAAGCCACCGTCGTGCGCAACTATATCGACTGGCTTGTCGGCGTGCCGTGGAAAAAACGTACCCGTATCGGCAAGGATCTGGCGGCAGCAGAAAATATTCTCGACGAAGACCATTATGGTCTGGACAAGGTCAAGGAACGCATTATTGAATACCTCGCCGTGCAACAACGGGTCAAGAAAATCAAAGGGCCGATCTTGTGTTTGGTTGGACCACCGGGTGTTGGTAAAACTTCATTGGGTAAATCCATCGCACGTGCGACCAATCGTAAATTTATTCGCATGTCCTTGGGTGGTGTGCGTGATGAGGCGGAGATTCGTGGGCATAGACGCACCTACATCGGGTCGTTGCCGGGCAAGATTATTCAGAATCTGTCCAAGGTGAAATCCAAGAATCCGTTATTCATGCTGGATGAAGTGGACAAAATGTCTATGGATTTTCGCGGTGATCCTTCTTCCGCTCTGCTGGAAGTGTTGGATCCCGAACAAAACCATACTTTTGGCGATCACTACCTGGAAGTAGACTACGATTTATCCGAAGTGATGTTTGTTGCGACAGCCAACACGTTGAATATTCCAGCGCCATTGCTCGATCGTATGGAAGTGATTCGTATCTCCGGTTATACCGAAGATGAAAAAATCAATATCGCGACACGTTATCTGGTTGCCAAGCAACTCAAGAACAACGGTTTGACGGAGAAAGACGTGTCGATTGCTAAAGGCGCGCTGGTGGATATCGTGCGTTACTACACCCGTGAGGCAGGCGTACGTGGTCTTGAGCGTGAGATTTCCAAGATTTTTCGTAAGGTGGCCAAACAGTTGGTGCTCAACAAAGACCAGAAGAAAATCAGTGTCACCTCGCGTAATTTGAATAAATACCTCGGCGTGCGTCGTTTCCGTTATGGCCGTGCGGAAGAGCAAAACAAAATCGGGCAAGTCACCGGGTTGGCCTGGACCGAAGTGGGTGGCGAGTTGCTGACGATTGAAGCAGTCGCCATGCCGGGTAAGGGCAAGCAGATTTACACCGGTAAGCTCGGCGACGTGATGCAGGAATCCATTCAGGCGGCGATCAGCGTAGTACGCAGCCGTGCCGGGAAATATGGCGTTAATCGCGAGTTTTACCAGAAGCAGGACGTGCACGTGCACGTGCCTGAGGGTGCGACACCAAAAGACGGTCCCAGTGCCGGTGTGGGTATGTGCACTGCTATCCTGTCTGCATTGAGTGGTATTCCAGTACGGGCTGAAGTTGCCATGACTGGTGAGATCACTCTTCGTGGTGAAGTATTACCCATCGGTGGACTAAAAGAAAAATTGTTGGCAGCCCATCGCGGCGGTATCCAGCAAGTCATTATTCCGAAGGAAAATGAAAAAGACCTGACCGAGATTCCGCAGAATATTAAAAAGGATTTGGATATTCATCCGGTGAGATGGGTAGAAGAAGTGATCGAGTTATCCATGGAACGTGTGCCGAATGCGTCGACAGCTTCAGGCAAATCCGGTCGTTCCAAATCCCGTGATGAAAAGGATGACAAGTCACAATCCGAGGGCGTCGTTACGCATTAGTCAAGACTTTTCGCGCTGGCGCGTTTAGGCATTAAACCTGCTTAAACGTGCTTGAGCGTTGCTTTTACACTTCATCCAATTAGTTAAATAATTCACTTCGGTATGGCGCGCAAGCGCTTGCTTCATAACGGTAAGTAACTAATTGATGCCGCTGAAAGCCGCATAAACACTACGTTTTTCCTTGACAGTCGAATTTTTGACTTGGTATAAGGTCGCCCGTGAGAGCAGCGATTCAACGATGAAAAGCTGAACTCAGAATCTATCCACCGTAACTTGAACTCGACAAGAGGATTAAATAGTGAATAAAGCCGAACTGATTGACATGGTCGCCGATAGTGCTGATTTATCTAAAGCTGCCGCTGCCCGCGCAGTGGATGCCGTTTTCGATGGCATAACCGAAAGTTTACAAGGTGGCGATACCGTGACCTTGGTTGGATTTGGAACCTTCTCCGTTAGCGCTCGTTCTGCTCGTACCGGACGTAACCCGCGTACAGGGGAATCAATCACCATTGCTGCATCCAAAGCGCCGAAATTCAAAGCTGGCAAAGGCTTGAAGGATGCCGTAAACTAGCGCGCCCTCAGTGGGTTGCTGAGCAGGAGGGTGCTTAGCTCAGTTGGGAGAGCGTCGCCCTTACAAGGCGAAGGTCGCAGGTTCGAGCCCCGCAGCACCCACCACCCGGAGCGGTAGTTCAGCTGGTTAGAATACCGGCCTGTCACGCCGGGGGTCGCGGGTTCGAATCCCGTCCGCTCCGCCAAGTATTCGAAAAAGCGAGGTTATTACCTCGTTTTTTTCGTTTATATTTATCGTAATTGATTATGCATTTCCGATTGGTATGAATAAGCTTTGTGCGTGGACACCGTCGGGCTACGAAACAAAAGCTGATAAAATTTTACCTGTACGATGAAATATTCGTTTAATCAATTTGTCTCATACCCATTACCCAAGAAATAATAGAGCTAAAATGAAAAGAGCCAGTAAGAAAAGAGCAAGGCCATGCTGATTAAAATTCGCCAAAAGGCAATGACCTGGTTTGCCAAGCTGTTGATAATTCTGTTTGTCGGTGCGTTTGGATTGTGGGGGATCAACAATTTTTTTACCGAACAGGGTAACGTCAATGTGGCCGTAGTCGATGGTGCTGAGATCGATCTGTATCGTTATCAAAACGAATTGAACCAGCGTCAGGAGAACCTTCGACGCCAACTCGGTCAAAATATCGATCCTGAATTATTGTCGACACCCTCGTTCAGGCAAGGGGTGCTGGACGATTTGATCGGTCAGGTGCTGTTGTCAAACGATGCACAGGAGCAGGGCTACCAAATCGGCGATCAGCAGTTAGCCCAGACCATCCAGCAAACGGAGTTTTTCCACAGCGACGGACGTTTCGATCCTGAAGTATACGAACAAGCCCTGCGTTCAGCCGGCTACACCAAAGGACGATATGAGGAATTGCAACGTCAGCAACTTCCACTGAGCCAAATTCAGCGTAGTTTTGCCGAGACCGCGTTTGTCATCGAACAGGATTTAAACGAGACACTGAAACTCGCCGAACAAACCCGCACTGCCGACTATGTTGTTGTGGATCATGCGCGATTTCTTGAGGACGTCTCCGTTGACGCTTTGGAAATTGAAAAGGAATATAACGACAACGCGGACAACTATCGTGCTTCGGCGCGTATGAAGGTGAACTATATTGAACTATCGGTTGATGCGTTGGCGGACGAGATCGAGTTGACGGATGAAGATTTACGTCGGGCTTATGATGAAAACAGTGATCAATATACTGAACCCGAACAACGCAGCGCCAGCCATATTCTGGTCAAGCTGGCGCAAGATGCAGATGATGCGGCCCAGCAAGAGGCATTGGAAAAAGCCCAATCACTAACCGAGCAAGCGCGATCGGGCGCGGATTTTGCCGAGTTGGCAAAGGAAAACTCGGACGACGCCGGTTCTGCCGCGAACGGCGGCGATCTTGAATTAATCTCACCCGGGGCGATGGTCAAACCATTCGAAGATGCGGTATTTGCGCTGGAACTCGATAAGGTAAGCGATCCGGTCAAATCTCGTTTCGGCTATCACGTGATTAAACTCACCGCATACGAAGCTGCAAAACAAAAACCGTTCGAAGACGCACGCGAGGAGTTATTGCAAAACGAGAAACGTCTGCGTTCGGAAAACCGTTTTGCGGAGCTGGTGGAGATTTTTCAAAACCTGGTATATGAAAATCCGGAGAGCCTGGATATCGCCGCTACTGACGGTGAGCTGGATCTGGAGATCAAGGAAAGCGATTGGTTTACCTTGAATCAGGGTGCCGGTATCGCCGAGAACCCGCGTGTGCGCACCACTGCATTTAGTGATGACGTGTTGGTAGATGATCTAAACAGCGAAGCAATTGAGCATTCCGATGATCGTGTAGTTGCGTTGCATAAACTGGAATACGAAGACTCGCGTCTAAAATCCCTGGATGAAGTGCGCGAACAGATTGAGGATGGCCTGAAAGTTCAGAAAGCCAAAGAACAGGCAGTGCAATTTGGTCAGCAATTATTGGAAAAATTAAATAGTGGTAACGCATGGGATGACATCATCGAAGAATCCGAGCTGCAGGCGCAAGTTATGCCTGCACTGCAACGTGAAGCCGGCGCGCAACCTGTGCGGCAGATTTCCGAAGTGGTTTTTGCGGCACCTGTTGCGGATGAAAGTTCGCCCGGCTATGGTGGCGTGGAACTGGACAATGGCGAATATGCCTTGTATCGCTTAACCGGTGTGGCCGATGCCGATCCGGAGACGGTTAATGAGGGGCGCAAAGAACAGATTCGCACGGCCATGGTGCAACGCTGGGGCCAGGACAGCTATGCTTTATATCAACAAGAGTTACGTAATAGCGCGGAGATTAAAACCTTTCCCGATCAGCTTTAACGTACTAGAACACTAGTTGGTTTGTTGGTTAATCTTCATTAACAAACCGGTCGCTAATACCGACCATATTAAAACCCGCGTCGACATAGGTAATTTCTCCGGTAATACCTGATGCCAGATCGGAGCACAAAAATGCCGCGGTGTTGCCAACTTCTTCGATGGTGACGCCACGCCCGAGTGGCACCACTTTTTCATAAAAGTTCATCATCTTTTTAAAACCAGTGATACCGGCTGAGGCCAGGGTTTTGATCGGCCCTGCGGAAATGGCATTGACGCGTATACCATCCGGCCCTAACGACTGTGCAAGATAACGCACGTTCGCTTCAAGACTGGCTTTGGCCAGACCCATGACGTTGTAACCGGGCATGGAACGCATCGATCCGATATAGGACAAGGTCAACAACGCGGCATTTTCTGACATCATGTCACGCCCGGCCTTAGCCAGCGCGGCAAAACTGTATGAACTGATTTCATGGGCGGTCAAGAAGCCTTCGCGGGTGACCGCATCCAGATAAAGGCCTTCCAACTCATCGCGTGGGGCAAAGGCGACACAGTGAATCAAGATGTCACAATGATCCCAGTAATTATCCAGCTCGGAAAAAACCTCTTCTATTTGTTCGTCACTACCGACATCGCAGGGTAAGACGATATCAGAATTGACCTGGGACGCATATTTTTCAACCCTCGGTTGCAGCTTTTCGTTTTGATAAGTAAATGCCAGCTCCGCACCTTGTTGATGCATGGCTTTAGCAATTCCCCATGCGATAGAGCGTTCACTGGCCACACCGACTATCAACGCACGCTTACCGGTTAAGAATCCCATATTGTTACCTCGTGTTCTTTGGCGAAAAACATCTTGTGAGTCTAGTTTTAGTTGGCTTGCTTATGGGATGATTATACCAAGCACTTGTCACAAACATACTTATTTGTTTATGCCGGCGCACTGAACCCGTTTATAAGTACTGAAAAAATGATTCTCAAACGACTACTGTTGTTGGTTCCGGCAGTGCTGCTTGTGATTTTATTGCAATCGGTATTGTGGGTGCCGGGTTATGAATCCCAGGCCAAAGGTAATCCCAAACGCTTATTGCAATTTGTTGAAGGGTCTATCGGTGACGCCAAATTATTAAATCCTATTTTGAATGCGGATTCAGCTAGCGCGCGCATCGTCAGTTTGGTGTTCGAAGGGTTGTTAAAACTCGATGAGAATTTGCAACTTAGCCCTAACCTCGCACAAGAGTGGTCGGTTAGCGAACAAATTTATTTAACCGTCAATCCGAATGCAGCCTTTCCCGATGGCAGCACAGTCAACGGGGCGGAATTAGAAAAACGCTTAACGGATTTTTTTTCTGCCGCTGAAACTAATGAGGGATCAATTCAAACTATTCGCCGAATCAAGCCCGGCCAACGAACACAGACAATAACACTCGATACCGGCGAATCCGTATCCGTGTCCGTCGAGCTTACTATTCGTATTCCCGAAGTGATTCAGATTGATTTGAATAGTGTCGATGAAGATTTCTCTAAAAAAATCTCTTCTGTGCTGGGAGACGACTATGAAGAAAATCTGCCACGCGCCGAGTGGATTAGCATCGATAAACCGGGATTAAAGAATAAGGTGTCAAGGCGATTAGACGAGTTTGTTCCAGTGATTGAACACAATCCGGTGATCACGTTTCAACTACGCGATGATGTCGTCTTTCATGATGGCCATACCTTTGATTCCAGTGATGTTTTGTTTACTTATGAGTCCATCATGAATCCGCGCAATCTGTCGCCGCGTACCTCGGATTTTGAACCCATAAAAGCCGTTGAAATTATCAATGATCATGCGGTGCGTGTCGTGTACAAGCGATTGTTTTCACCGGCGGTAAACGCATGGGTCATGGGCATACTGCCCGAACACTTGCTCAACGCGGAAGCACTTCAAGCGGAAATGGGTAGTCGCGGAATTAGCGGCGAAGCGCGTGAAAGTTTTGCCATGCGCAACAGTGCGTTCAACAGAAACCCCATTGGTACGGGTCAGTTTGTTTTTCGATCATGGGAAGGCGATGAATTAATCCATTTAGGTGCTAACGAAAACTATTGGGGCCGGGTACCGCAGTATGAAAATTATTACTATCGGGTTCTGCCCGATGGCTTGGCGCGGGAGATGGAGTTTCGCGCTGGCGCTTTGGATGTGTATAGACCGGAACCCCATCAGGTTGATCGTTTTCGCGATAAATTTACCTATCAAACATTCTCCAGCTTGTCGATGGGTTATACCTATATCGGTTACAACAATCGCAAGACACTATTTGCCGATAAACGTGTACGACAAGCACTAGGCATGGCGCTTAACAATGAAGAGATTATCGATTATGTCTTATACGGAGAAGGTGAGCGCACAACAGGTCCGTATCCAAAAAATACATTGTGGTACGACCATGACGTTGCGCCGATTTCTTACGATCCACAGGCGGCCATCGCAATCTTGAACTCAATGGGTTGGGAAAAGAATGCGGACGGCTGGCTGGAAAAAGACGGAGAGATTTTCGAATTCAATTTAATTACCAACAACGGAAATGCATTACGCAAAGCCGTTTTGACTATTGCACAGAACGCCTGGCAAAAAATTGGCGTCAGGGTCAATACGCAGTTGTTTGAATGGGCGGTTTTTCTGGAAGATTTTATAAACCCGGGAAAATTTGATGCTGTAATTTTGGGCTGGCAAATGGGACCTGACCCGGATTTATACCAGCTTTGGCATTCGAGTCAGTCCGGATTCGGGCAGCTTAATTTTGTAGGGTTTAATAATCCTAAAGCAGACGCATTAATCGAACGCATACGTCGTACTTACGATCTGGAATTGCAAAAATCCTTAACTCATGAATTACATGCCATGATCACTGAAGAGCAACCTTATACTTTTTTATATGCGCCGCTTGGCACCCGTGTTCTTGATAAAAAAATCGTTATGCTTGAGGATGATGATGCATATGCACCGGTGCAATCCGCACCCAGCGGGGATTTGTATTATTACTTCGATCGCTGGCGTAAGCTTGAACATGTCCCAATCTTCTAGTTTCAATCACGCAGTATGCGAGCTTTTCTAATTCGAAACTTCCTGCAACGCTTGTTGTTGTTGTTTTTCGTTTCTGTCATAGCCCATGCCATGGTGCATATTGCGCCGGGGGAGCCGAGCGAAGTCGATCCGGCGAATCCACGTATGAAGCCGGAAGATATTGCCAAAATTCGAGCGGCCTTTCACCTAGATGAGCCATTGCATTTGCAATACGTTTACTGGATGCGCGATCTGTTCACCGGTGAACTCAAATCATTCAAAGACAGTCAGCCGGTGTTACCGAAAATCGCGGGTCGATTCGTAAATTCCCTACCCATTTTTATTTGCGCCACCTTGATCGTCTGGACGCTTGCGTTTCCGACCGGAATACACGCGGCGGTCAGACGCGGTTCGTTTTATGATCGTGGCAGCACATTTGTCGCATACAGTCTTATATCAATCCCCGGATTTTTTCTCGCTTACCTGGTCATTCTTTGGGTGGTACAGCAGTTTGGTATTCCGGTGATTGGTATGCGTACCTTTGGTGCCAGCGAGGCTCAACCCTGGTTACGATTTATGGATCGAATCTGGCATCTGGTGATCCCATCGCTGATGTCGGCCCTGGTCGGTATTGCCGTGTTGTCGCGCTACGTGCGTTCGCAAATGGTTGATGTGTTACAGCAAGAATATGTGCGTACGGCACGCGCAAAAGGGTTGGACAACGATACCGTGATTTATCGCCATGCGCTGCGTAACGCCTTATTACCGTTTATCACTATGTTTGGACTGATGTTGCCCGCACTTATCGGTGGCTCCGTAATATTCGAGCAAATATTTGCCTGGCCGGGCATTGGCCGTCTGGGGTACGAAGCGATATTGGCGCGTGACTTTCCGCTGGTATTGACCATCAACTTTATCGCCGCGGTGCTGACATTGGCTGGAACATTCCTATCCGATGTCATGTACGCCATGGCCGATCCACGCATTCGTTTGAGTTGAGAAATGGCATATAGCGCGACCACGCTTGACCAAACGAATTCGACAATAGCACCACCGGATTCGCCGGCGCGGCAGGCATGGCGTATCCTTAAGCAAGACCGGCTTGCCAGCGCTGGCCTGATCATTCTTGCGGTGCTGATTTTGATTGCAATAGCAGGCAAATGGTTGACAGATACCCAGACTGGATTCGACCCCGCAACAGTACGATTGGTGGACAAACTGCGGCCACCGATGGCATCGATTTCAGACCTGGTGCCAACGGAAGAACGTCCGGCGCTTGGTTTTTATTTATTAGGTACAGATGATCTTGGCCGGGATGTTTTTTCACGCATGTTACAAGGCTCCGTGGTTTCGTTGACCATTGGCTTTGTCGCGGTGGGTATTGCCACGGTGTTGGGGATATTTTTTGGCGCGTTAGCAGGTTACTATGGCGATAAGCGACTCGGTTTCATATCGGTGGATAATCTCATTATGCGTTTCACCGATGTGATGTTGTGCTTCCCGACGTTCTTTTTAATTTTGACCGCGGTCGCGTTGTTACCGCCCAGTATTTACAACATCATGGCCATCATCGGTTTGACCAGTTGGATGGGAACGGCTCGTTTTGTGCGCGCGGAATTTTTATCATTGCGTGAACAGGATTTTGTCGAGGCGGCCAGGGCTTTGGGTCTACCCGCCTGGCGTGTCCTGTTCATTCACATGTTGCCTAACGCGATGGCGCCGGTACTGGTGTCCGCCACCATCGGAGTAGCCAGCGCGATCCTGACCGAATCCGCGTTGAGTTTTCTCGGTTTCGGTGTGCAGCCACCGGACGCGACCTGGGGAAATATTTTGTCCGACGGTAAATCCTATATTTTTGACGCACCATGGCTATTTTTCTTTCCAGGTTTTGCCATCGTCATCGTCGTGTTGGCGTTTAACTTGCTAGGCGAAGGCTTGCGCGAAGCACTCAACCCCAAATTACGCAGTCGCTGATGAATCCGGTGCTCCATGTTTCCAATTTGTCGATTGCATTCGATATTAAAGGTCGATCGACGACGGTCGTGGATGAAGTCGGTTTGTATATAAACGCTGGCGAAACCCTGGCCCTGGTAGGCGAATCCGGTTGCGGTAAATCTGTTACTGCCCTGGCACTGATGGGGCTGATCGAATCACCCGGTCGGGTGAATGGCGGCAGTGTGAAATTGCAAGATCAGGAGTTGATCAATCTTCCCGAATCCGCTCTGCAAGACATTCGCGGAAAAAGTATCGGCATGATTTTTCAGGAACCGATGGTTGCATTGAATCCTTTGTTTACCGTAGGAGATCAAATTGGTGAGGTTTTGTTGCGACACACATCGTTAAGTCGCGACGCTGTCCAACGGAAATGTCTAGAACTGTTAGATCAGGTTGGTATTCCCGATCCGGCGCGACGAATCAATCAGTATCCCCATGAGATGTCCGGCGGTATGAAGCAACGTGTCATGATCGCCATGGCTATTGCTTGCGAACCGATGCTGTTAATCGCAGATGAGCCGACCACGGCGTTGGATGTTACTGTGCAGGCACAGATTCTGGGTTTGATTGATCAATTGCAAAAAGACATGAACATAGCAGTATTATTGATTACTCACAATCTCGGCATTGTGGCTCAACATGCTGATCGGGTAACCGTGATGTACGCTGGACGTATTGCTGAATCTGCATCGGTGCATGATTTATTCGCCGATCCGCATCATCCTTATACTCAGGGTTTACTAAAATCCATCCCGCGTAACGGCGAAACCGGGGCGAGGTTATATTCAATCGATGGCGCCGTACCATCGCCCGATCAGTTTCCCGCCGGTTGTCGTTTTTCCAATCGTTGCCCGCTGGTGTTGGAGCAATGCCGGGAATCTGTTCCGACTATGACGCAAAGACAAACTAGCCACTACGCTGCGTGTTGGCAGGATTAAAGTTAATGCGTAAACCCATGAGCACGGCTAATCCAACATTATTGCACGTACAAAACCTGCGCAAATATTTTCCGGTGCGCTCCGGTCTAATGCAACGTGCATCAGCCTGGGTTAAAGCGGTGGATGATGTGAGCTTCGAAGTGCGGCGTGGTGAAACCTTAGGCCTCGTAGGTGAATCCGGTTGTGGCAAGACTACATTGGCACGTTTATTGTTGCGTCTAGTGGACAGTGACAGCGGACAAATTGAGTTTGGCGGTGATGACATAACACAAAAAAAATCAGGTGAACTGCAGTCCTTTCGCAGACGCATGCAGATTATTTTTCAGGATCCCTATAGTTCTCTTAATCCGCGTCTTTCCGTTGAGCGTATTTTAGGGGAGGCTATGCGTGTACATGGCAAAGCCACGCGCAACAACGTGACGGAAAAAGTATGCACATTGTTAGAGACCGTTGGACTTGATGCATCCCATCGTTATCGATTTCCTAATGAATTTTCGGGTGGTCAGCGGCAACGCATCGGTGTCGCAAGAGCGTTGGCTTTGGAGCCTGAGTTGATCGTGTGTGACGAAGCGGTGTCTGCGCTGGATGTTTCTATTCAGGCACAAATTATCAATTTGCTTACTGATCTGAAACAACAATTAAATTTATCCTACATTTTTATTTCCCACGATCTCAATGTAGTACGTTATCTGGCCGATCGGGTTGCGGTCATGTACCTCGGTGAGATCGTCGAGACCGCAAGCACTCCGGCGTTGTTTCGCTCGCCCATGCATCCATATACTCAGGCGTTGATTGAAACCAATCCGACGCCTGATCCGACAGTTGCCGCGCCGGATCATGTTATCTCGGGTGGTGTGCCTTCACCAGCTAACCCGCCTTCCGGTTGTCGCTTTCATACGCGTTGTCCTCAAGCGATGCCCAAGTGTCGTGAGATCGCGCCTGAGTTACGAAATCGTTCAGACGATGCCGGGCAGGTCGCCTGTCATCTTTATGTTTGATTTCTTTTCGGTCTAGTACTTCCTTCAACAATGACTGATAGACGGGGCCGTGTTGCCGTATGTTGCAAAGGCGAATGGGCGGCCAAAGCGCGCAATCTTGCGCAGGGATTTAATCTGGTCGAAGCAACCGCTAAAGACAACGGTATCGATTGGTTGCTTCGTTATGATGACGGTTGTTTGAGTCTGGTTGATAGCTCTAATTCGAAATTCAAACCTTTAACAATCGATTTTGATAAGCCGGTAGGGCCAATTGCACGTAGCGATCCGCTACGACGTGCGTTAGGTAAAGGCGTGAGAGTAATATTGGATGCGACTACCGGTCTGGGGTCGGATACGGTATTGCTTTTACACATGGGATTTAAAGTCATAGCGGCTGAGCGTTCCGGCGTGGCTGCCGCCTTATTGGCTGATGCCTTGCGACGTTGCAAGACAACTAAAATACGCGATAACCTGGATTTGATTTATGCGGACGCGAAAGAGGTGTTGAACAACCGGGAATCCGATCTTCCCGAGATTGATGTCGTCTACATGGACCCTATGTATCCCACCCGGAGCAAATCATCGGCGTTAACTCGAAAAGAATGCCGCATGTTGCGTGGGGTTGTTGGCGACGATCATGATGCTAGCGACTTACTTGCCTGCGCACGTCAGCGAGTCAAACGGGTCGTAGTCAAACGACCACCGGAAGCGCCACCACTAGCGAGCGATTCCGTGGCGAGTTTTTTCGGCAAGCTCGTGCGTTTTGACGTGTATCGCGGGGTGAGTAAATGAATAAGAACGAACCATGGTTTTATTGTTCGGATATTCCCGGTGTTGGCGAACAAATAATTCTGGATGAGCGCGAATCTCGTCATGTTGGTGGCTCCAGACGATTGCGCGCAGGGGATAAGTTAAAACTGTTTGATGGTAAAGGTGCGCTGGCCGAGATGGCTTTCGTGGAAAAATCAAATAAAGGAATTTACCTTGATATTCTGGGCCGCGAACAACACGAGCCATCAAAAAATACTATTCATCTCGCTTGCACGATACCAAAAGGAGATCGTGCCGGTGTATTGCTGGACATGGCAACCCAGGTGGGCATGACGGATTTTACGCCACTGATTTGCGAGCACGGTTTGAATGAGCGCACCACTGATACGGCACAACAACGCTGGCAACGCATCGTAATTGAATCCTGTAAACAATCGCGTCGTCTGTTTTTGCCACGTATCCATCCAGCGGAAGAGTTAGAAACGCTTTTGCACAACGGGAAAATGAGCGAGCATAAGCTTTGGATGGCTGATGCGACGGGCAACAAGATTCTTGAATATGAGAACGATACAAATACGATAAATTCCTCTAATCTACTTTTAGTGGGGCCGGAGGGCGGTTTTTCTGATTCAGAACTGAGTTTAGCGAAAGATTATCAAACAAATCTTGTTCGCTTGAGCAAACATATATTGCGCGTTGAAACCGCGGCGGTTTTGTTGATTGCAGCAGTGTGGCAGAAATTCTGATAGCGCAGTTCGACAGCGGGTGTCGACCGCCAAGGGTGGCGGAAGTGCTGACACTGTAGGAGTAAGTGACAGTCTTGCAGATGGTTTGGCAGGAGTCCAAACGATCTTATCGCCGCGGGGGCGCTCCTCCCACAAGTAACGTTATCGTCTCAGTATATTGGTGGGAGCGGTGCCTCGCCGCGATAGTTATGACTGGATTGTTCGGTCGCTACCGCTCCTTAAGAATGACGCGAGCAAGTTGGGTGCAAAATACTTTTTAAATCAGGAATAAACAACTGCAAGACAGCAATTTGAATATTGTTTTCGCGAGTAATGTTTGTCACTCTGAGCCAACGGCGAAGAGTCCAGGAGGATATATCGCGGAATGTGATGGGTAGTGCTGTTGTTCGCGAGCAAGCCTGTCCCAGCGCAGGCAGGGACTCGCTCCTACCAGATTCAGTTTATTTTATTGTTCCATGGATAGGAATTTGGTTGATGAAGTTGTATGGCGGATAAGCGAAGCGTCATCCGCCGTAGTCAAAGTCTTGAAATTTAATTTCCCAATTGTTCGACTGCTTCGATTTGATCTTTGAGTTTGCTGAGTGTTTCCGTCAGTTCGGATAAACGTTGCTTTTCTTTTGCAACGATATCGGCGGGTGCGCGATCAACGAATTTAGGATTCTTGAGTTTTGCTTCGGCGCGATCGAAGTCAGCTTGATGTTTTCCATGTTCTTTGGACAGGCGTTTTAGTTCAGCATCCTTGTCGATAGCTGAGCCTAGTGGAATCAATAATTTCATGCTTCCCGCCAGCGCTGCTGCGCTTTCCGGTGCTTCGTCTTGGTCGCTCAGCGGCGTAAAGCTTTCTAGCCGTACCAGTGCTAACAGAATTGATTCGTTATTCGACAAATAAACTTTGTCTTGTTCGGAATGACCTTGCACCAAAACCGGCAGGCGTTTCGCCGGTTCGATGTTCATTTCCCCACGGATATTGCGCACGCCGGTGACAATGGACTTTAGCCATTCAATTTCTCGCATGGCATCCTGGTTAACCCGGTCGGGTTGGGAAATAGGGTAGGGTTGCAACATGATGGTATGGCCCGTTTTTCCCGCAAGCGGCGAAACCTTAGTCCAGATTTCCTCAGTGATGAAAGGCATCACCGGATGCAGTAAACGCAACGAAGCTTCCAGAATACCCAGCAGGGTTTTGCGTACGCCAATCTTGCGCGATTCATCGATGGAATCGTCGTTCAACACAATTTTGCTGATTTCAAGATACCAACTGCAGTATTCGTCCCAGACAAACGAGTAAGTTGCCTGAGCTACACGATCCAGGCGGTATTCTTTGAACGCATCTGCAACTTCCTGTTCGGTTTGTTGCATCAAGGAAACTATCCAATGTTCCGCACTGCCCAACTCAAAAGACTCGCCGTTAGCACCACAGTTTTTTCCTTCCACGTTCATCAATACGAAGCGAGTGGCGTTCCACAGCTTATTGCAAAAGTTTCGATAGCCTTCGACCCGACCGAGATCGAAACGAACATCCCGGCCCTGCGTCGCCAAACTGGCAAAGGTAAAACGTAAGGCGTCCGTTCCGTATGCGGAAATACCGTCGGGAAACTCCTGACGAGTGGCTCTTTCGATACGTTCGGCCAAATGGGGTTGCATGAGTCCGGTAGTGCGTTTCTTGACTAAAGATTCAAAATCAATTCCGTCGATAAAGTCCAGTGGGTCCAAGGTGTTGCCTTTGGACTTGGAAAATTTTTGCCCATCTTTATCGCGCACAAGACCAGTGACGTAAACCTCGTGAAAAGGAGCCTTGCCGGTGAACTTGAGGCCGAACATAATCATGCGCGCGACCCAAAAGAAAATAATATCGAACCCGGTGACCAGGACGTTGGTAGTGTAAAAAGTACGCAACTCTGGAGTGTCTTTCGGCCAACCCAGGGTTGAGAATGGCCACAACGCAGACGAAAACCAGGTATCGAGTACGTCTTCATCCTGCGTCAATTCGACACCCGCATCGATTTTGTATTTATCACGCACAGTTTGTTCGTCTCGGGCAACATAAATATTACCGTCCGCGTCATACCACGCCGGTACACGATGTCCCCACCACAATTGCCGTGAGATGCACCAGTCCTGAATATTGTGCATCCATTCGTAATAAGTGTTTTTCCAATTGTCCGGCACAAAACGTATCGTGCCATCTTCGACTGCTTTAATGGCGGGGTCAGCCAACGGTTGGATTTTTACAAACCATTGATCGGTCAGGTACGGTTCGACGACCGAATGGGAGCGATCGCCTTTGGGTACCATTAATTTATGCTCTTCGATTTTCTCGATAAGATCCCGCGCTTGTAGGTCGGCGACAATTTGTTTGCGCGCGGCGTAACGATCAAGACCGTCATACTTCGTGCTCGAATCCTGGATATTCGCGCTGGGATCCAAAATATTTATCAACGGTAAGTCATGCCGTTGGCCGACCTCGTAGTCATTAAAATCATGCGCTGGCGTGGTCTTGAGGCAACCCGAGCCAAATTCCATTTCGACATAGTCATCCGCAATAACGGGAATCTCACGATTCGCCAGCGGCAAAGTCACTGTCTTGCCAATTAAATGTTTATAGCGCTCATCGTCGGGGTGCACGGCAACTGCCGCATCGCCGAGCATGGTTTCCGGTCGGGTGGTAGCGACAACAACATGCCCGTCGCCGCCGGTCAACGGATAGCGGATATGCCATAAATGACCGTTTTGTTCCTCGGCGACCACTTCGAGATCGGAAATGGCGGTGTGCAATACCGGGTCCCAGTTGACCAGGCGTTTGCCACGGTAAATCAACCCTTCGTCATACAAACGCACGAAAACTTCCTGCACCGCCGCGGATAATCCGTCGTCCATGGTGAAACGCTCACGCGCCCAATCGACGGATGCACCCATGCGCCGCAGTTGCTGACTGATAGTGCCGCCGGAGTGTTCTTTCCATTGCCAGATGCGTTCTACAAAAGCATCGCGTCCAAGATCGTGTCGGGTTTTTCCTTCGCCTTCGAGTTGTCTTTCCACAACCATCTGGGTTGCGATACCGGCGTGATCGGTACCCGCTTGCCACAAAGTGCGATGACCGAGCATACGGTGATAACGAATCAGTGCATCCATGATAGTGTCTTGAAACGCATGACCCATATGCAGACTGCCGGTGACATTGGGCGGCGGAATCATGATGCAATAAGGTTCGCCATCGCCGGATGCGGCGAAATATCCCGCGTCTTCCCAGCGCTGGTAAATAGATTGCTCTATGGCCTGAGGCTCGTATGTACTACTGATAGTGGTATCCGTCATTTATTTTGAAATTGAATCGCGTGGCGGGCGCGATTATACGATAGTTCATCCCCAACATGGATTGGAGACGAGTTACGAACGATTTGGATGAGCTTGCAGTTCGTTCAGAATGGTCTCAGAAGAATTAGACAGGCTTCAACCAATCGCTCAGCGCTTGTTGCACGCGCTCGCGCAATTCGTCCGCCACGTGGGTTTCGAGTTCATTACCCAGCTGGTTTTGCAACGTGGATTCAACGATTTCCATTATCTGCTCCGTTACTACTGTTGGTGGCGGGAGCATCATGGCTGGTTCGGGTTTGACCGGATCGACACGCATAATCATGGATGGATCGTCCAACACTGACTCGGATTCCATGGTTTCTGAGGCGAATGCTGGTGCGCTCCGTTCTGGAACCATAATCAGGTCATCCAATACCGGAATGCCGTCGTCAAAGGCTGCGGATTCATCCGGAGACAGTATCGCACTGACGATAGAATCGTCAGTGCGTGTGTCGGTAGATTTCTTGTCATTATCTGAATAATCACTCGACATGATGGAGTCAACATCGAGATCGCTGTCGGCGATTAAACCTTCGATCTGGGCAAGCTCATTAATAATTTGATCTTTCCCGACACTGGGTTTGCTTTTAGTCGGCGTTGTCTTCTTTTTTCGTCTGGCCACGGTTTAACTCGTTTAAACTTTTACCTGATGAGTTTCAGGTTCATATCCTTGTTCTTGATATGCACGATAACGTGCTCGGCCTTTGGCTTTGCCGCCGTCATCAGCGTCAATCACTTCAGCCACACGTTCAAATTGGGCGTAATGCGGACTGATTTCGTCGCGTAACGAGACAATCAAACCGTTGACTCCGTCAGGTGGTGCGGTATCACCGATGATGACAGGATAATCGTCTGGATTTGTGTCCTGCATTTCCGCACGGGCATGTGGTACGAAACTGCCCTGGGTAAATATCCATAGCAAGTCGTCCATTTTCCGGGTTTGTTCGGCATCGCAAGCATGGACAAAAATTTTATGCCCTAACTTATATGCTTTCTCGGTCAAACGACAGGCAAAGCGTAATTTACCATCCGGTACATGTCGATTGAGTACGTAAAAATCGACGCGTTCCGGCTTTACAGCCTTTGTCATATGTTGCTGGGTCATGTGTTACTGGCTGGAGCGATCAATCAGAAACTGGGTCAACAAAGGCACCGGTCGGCCAGTCGCACCTTTCGGGCCGGAGCCACGCCAGGCAGTACCCGCAATGTCGAGATGTGCCCAGGTAAAGCTCTTGGTGTAACGCGATAAAAAGCATGCTGCGGTGATTGCACCGGCTTCGCGGCCGCCAATATTCGCCATGTCCGCAAACGGGCTTTCCAGTTGTTTGTCGTATTCTTTCCATAAGGGTAGTTGCCAGGCCCGGTCGCCACTGTTTTCACCAGCCTGCAAAACTTCCTCGGCCAAATCATTGTCATTTGCAAACAAGCCGCTGGCATGAGCGCCTAACGCGACAACACAAGCGCCAGTTAATGTGGCCATGTCGATAACCACGCACGGTTTGAAGTGCTCGGTGTAAGTCAGCGCGTCGCACAAGATCAAGCGCCCCTCGGCATCCGTGTTCAGAATCTCTATGGTCTGGCCGGACATGCTGGTAACGATGTCGCCCGGCTTATTGGCATCGCCATCGGGCAGGTTTTCACTACTGGGCACAACGCCGACGATATTGATAGGCAACTTTAAATCGGCGGCGGCACGTAATGCACCAAACACGCTGGCGGCACCACACATGTCGTATTTCATCTCATCCATTTTTCCGGCGGGTTTTATTGAGATACCACCGGCGTCAAATGTCAGTCCTTTGCCGACCAGCGCTACAGGGGCCTCGCCTTTGGCCCCACCAGCGTATTCCATCACGATCAGTTTTGCCGGTTGGCGGCTGCCACGGGACACGGATAACAACGAACCCATTCCCAGACGCTGCATTTTTGCCTCATCCAGGATAGTGACTTTAAGTCCGTGGGATTTACCCAGATCGGTCGCTTGCTCGGCCAGATGAGTCGGCGTGCAGACATTGCCGGGGCGGTCACCCAGGTGTTTTGCCAGAGCAACACCCGCCGCAACCGCTTTACCTTGCTTTACGCCTGCTCTTACGCCGCCCTCATCGTCTTTACTCGCGTACACGCCGACACGTTTTAATGCACGTTTTTTCGGCGCTTTGCTTTTTAGCTCGTCGAATTGATATACCGTGTCCTCGATACTCTCGACAATCTGTTTAGCTTTCCAGGTCGTGTCACGGTCTTTTATGGAAATATCCGCCAGCGCAAAAACGGCTTCCCTGATTTTGGTGTGGGCGAGACCTTTGAGCGCACCGGTTATGGCTTTACGGTATCCATCAGGCTCCAGGGTCAGGTTTTTTCCTATTCCGACCAGCAATATGCGTTTGGCTTTTACCCGGTTGGGTGCCACCAGCATCAATGCACTGCCAGATTCGCCGCTGATGTCGCCATTGCTGACAGCTTTTTTCAACATGCCCCGGGTGGATTTATCCAGCGCGGCTCCCGCCGGGGGCAATTTGCCGGAATTGGTGATACCTACCACCAGGCATTCGGTTGCTAACGAGTGGGGCGGGCCGTTTTTGACAGAATATTGCATGGAACTCCCAGTAAATTTGTACGTTATTTGAGATAAACTCGCATTATTGCAGTTTTAACAGGCTTCGGCCGCGCCTCGAAACAACAATCGACGCAGGCGTAACGGACTTAATCGAATATTTACTTCATTTGAAAACACATTGTCCTTTGTTCATTGTCCATTGTTTTGGGGAACGGTGTCAAAGACCCGTTGGTTAGTCAATTGTTATGATTCTTAACCGGGCCTTAATGCGCGAGGTGCTGCAGACCAGTGGCGCGGTTACGCTGGTGATGCTGAGTATATTCATGGTCGTACGGCTGGTGGGGTTTTTGCGTCAGGCAGCGGATGGCGATATTCCCGTCGACAGCCTGATGGAGTTATTGCTGCTCAAACTCGTGACTTACATGGATGTGATCCTGCCGTTGATGTTGTTTGTCTCCATCCTAATGGTATTTAACCGCTGGAATCGCGATAACGAGATGACCGTCATTGCCGCCAGTGGTATCGGTATTCCGCAGTTTTTGCGTCCCATGACTATTTTGATGGTAATTATGGTGCTGCTGGTGGGAAGTTTTTCGTTGTATTTGTCGCCGCTGGCGGTGCGGGTGTCCGAGAGTATTCAACATGAATATGACAATCGTAGCGAAGTTTCTGGTATTGCACCGGGTGTGTTTACTGAAACCCGGGGAGGTGAAGGCGTTTATTTTATCGAGCGTTTCGACGGCTCGGAAGATCGCTACAAAAACGTATTCGCCTATAGCGTGTCCGCTGGTCGTGAAGGGGTGGTCATTGCCAAAAGTGGATTCAAGCAAACCGACGAAAATACTAACGATCAATTTTTAGTTTTAAAAAACGGTACACGCTTTGAGGGGAATCCGGGTGATCCGGATTACACCGTGGTGGAGTTCGAATCCTACGCCATACGTCTAAAGCAACGTGCACAAAAAGAAATTGCATTTCCTGTTGCCGGAATACCAACACTGGAACTGTCAGATGGAAAGCATCATCGTTTGGTATCCGAACAGCACTGGCGCCTGGCCAAACCGTTCGCTATTCCAGTGTTGATTTTGTTTGCCATGGCATTGAGCAATGTCGATGCGCGTCAAAGCAGGGTCACCAATATGTTAATCGCCTTTTTGATCTACTTCGCCTACACCAATTTATTGGGTCTGGCGGTGGCCATGATGAACAGCGGCAAGCTAAATCCGCATGCCGGACTGTGGGCCGTTCATGCCATGTTTTTAATCATGGCAATGTATTTGTTTTTGCGTAGAGCACGTAACAAAACCCTGTTGCCTCGTATTTGGCCCCGCATTCGCGCACTCCTTCCGGAGTCCGTTGCAACATGATTTCCATTCTGGATTTTTATATCGCCCGTATCATTATCCAGCAGACCTTGCTGGCATTCGCGGTGTTGTTGGGCTTGTTTATTTTCGTTACCTTTATTGATCAGCTACGTGATCTCGGCGTGAATGAATTCGGCATTGCCGATGCATTACGTTATGTTTTATTGATTATACCGCGCACGATTTATGAGTTATTTCCAATGGCGGCATTGCTGGGTTCCATGTTGGGCCTGTCTATTCTGGCCAATGATTCAGAACTCACCGTCATGCGTGCCAGTGGTATGTCGGTTTTTCAGATCGCAGCGGCGGCCTTGAAAATTGGTCTCGTATTTGCCTTGATCGCCGTATTACTGGGTGAGTTTGTCACTCCGACGACGGAAACCATGGCCCAGCGTGGACGTGCGGAGGCACTGCAACGCCATATCAAGCAACAAACGGATTTCGGTTTATGGATGAAAGATAGCAAAACCTATGTAAACATTGGCGAAGTGTTGCCTGACCTGACGTTATTGCGTTTGCGTATCATAGAATTTGACGACGATGATCGTTTACGCGCATTTGCTTACGCCGAGCGTGGTGAGTTTAATAACCCCGAATGGCGTTTGGTCGATGTGCGGCAAACATTGGTCGATGACGAAGGTAACGCAAATCCGCAATTTGTCGATGCAGCCGTCTGGCGAACGAATGTGACGCCGGAAATTCTTTCGGTATTTTTAATCAAGCCCGATCAGCTATCGATTTGGCAGCTCAGCCAATATGTGACGCATCTAAGTAGCAATAGCCAGGATACTGAACGATACAAATTAGCTTTTTGGTCCAAGTTATTTTTACCCTTGTCCACGGCGGTTATGGTGATATTGGCAATTCCTTTCGTCTTTCAACAACTACGCAGTGGCGGGCTGGGGCGTAATTTATTTATCGGCATCATGCTGGGTGTAGGTTTCTATGTTGTCGAACGTGGTTTCGGGAATATCGTACAGGTTTACGATATTCCACCCTTCCTCGGGGCGCTAATGCCGGTAACCGCCTTCGCGGTACTTGCCGTTTTTATGCTGCGCAGAATCTAGTCCAGCAGCAGGTGTCAAAAGCTAAAAACAGTGCGACTCGCAAGGCTATTATTGCGGGTTGTCTGCATATGAACGGACAAGGAATCAATCAAGGTACTGCTGGCAATATCAGTGTTCGCACAAATGACGGGTTTTTGATCACACCATCAGGGGTTGATTACGAAAAGCTACAACCTGGACAAATAGTGGCGATGACCATGCAAGGTGATTGGGATGGTGACTTTACACCTTCCAGTGAATGGCGCATGCATCGTGACATTTATAAAATTCATGCGGATGCAGCCGCAATAGTCCATGCGCATCCGACGTTTTGTACCACCTTAGCCTGTATGCATGAAAACATTCCTCCGTTTCATTACATGGTGGCGGTTGCTGGCGGGGTCGATATTCGTTGCGCGAAATACGCGACGTTTGGTTCGCAAAAATTATCCGACAACATGTTGCAGGTATTGCAGGATCGTAAGGCTTGTCTATTGGCGAATCACGGTATGATTTGTTTCAATACCAATCTTGCACAAGCGCTGGCATTGGCGGTGGAAGTGGAAACTCTGGCGCGGCAATATTGGCATGTCCGTCAAATGGGAAAAGCCAAACTATTATCCAGTCAGGAAATGAAGAAAGTGATTGGGCAGTTTGCAAATCACGGACAAAACCACGAATAAGAAAGCGCAGCCAAGAATTGTCATCGCTACTTGAAACAGCAATCGAACAGGCACGTCTTGCCGAGGAAGCAGGAGAGAAGGCAATGGGCGCTGTTTTGGCTAAAGGCGACGAATCGATTTCGGTTAGTCATCATCGTGTTAAGTCCAGCAACGATCCGGTTGCCCACGCCGCGATGGATTGTGTTCGTCGTGCCGGACGGCGAATCGACTATCCGGAATTAACTCTCTATTTAACTTCAGCACCTTGTATGATGTGTGCAGGAACGATATTGCAGTTCGGTATTGGTCGCGTCGTGATCGGGGCACAGCCCGCGAATAACGAAATCATTGATTTGCTGCGTGAAAAAAACGTATCCGTTGAGATAATAAAGAAATGAAACTCGTTGCCGCTACCGAACACGACTATAAATTTATTCGTGAAGCATACAATGAAGCTGCGCAAGGCTTCGATCAGGGCGGTGTTCCAGTCGGTGCCGTCATGGTGAAAAATGGCGAAGTTGTCGCGCGTGGCAGAAATAAACGAGTACAGGAAGGTGACGCGGTGATGCACGGCGAAACAGATTGTCTGCGTAGTGCCGGTGTGCGTTCTGACTACAACCAAATTCATCTCTACACAACGCTGAGTCCGTGCTTGATGTGCACCGGCGCAATCCTGCACTTCGATATACCGCGAGTTGTCATTGGTGAAAACAAAAATTTCCCCGGCAACATTGAGTTCCTAACCGACAGAGGAGTAGAAGTCGTTTTACTTGACGACCAGAAATGCATCGACCTGATGTCACGCTTTATCAAACAGCGTCCAGATATCTGGTTTGAAGATATAGCGGGGAACGAAGAGGTTTAGCGGCTAAACATCATAGTGAATCCATTGGCTGGTAAATCAGGCGCAATACATTGTGCCAAACAGGTAGGGCGAACGTGTTCCGCCGAATCAAGATTCAAATCATTTTATCCCCTGCTTATCACCGCTCAGTCGGTAGGGCGGAAAAGCGAAGCGCCTTACGCCGTTTTGTACGTGTGTTCCGAATTACCTAATTCCGAATCTGTGTCCCTTCCACCTGATTTGGAAAATAATCCTGACATTCACCTTCCCGGGTAACATCACCGGTCGCGCAATGCAGGCCACCGCCAAATGGATAGGCGTCGCGGAAAGGCACAGGAATTGCATTCATGCCGAGTTTGTCCATTTGTTCCAGTTGATTCGTTTCGCTGGCTTCGACAATAACGGTTTTGTGATCGATGATGAGACAATTCATTGATAGCCATACACTGGAATAGCACAACGGAGGCGGTGACGTATGTGATGGTTGCGCCGCATCGACTATTTCCCAATCATTGGCTGCGAAAATTTTGCGTTGTGCTTCCGGTAAACGCCGGTTCGGATTGTTAATAATCAATCCGGGCCGCAGGGTCACAAAAGTCGCGTCAATATGAATCGGATAAGGATCGCCGGGAAAATTTACGGCGTGAATGCGATGATCGGGATAATGCCGTTGTAGCCATTCCATGCCACGACGATTTGTGGTCAGCCCGTGTTGGCAGAAAAAGTCTTTGCCTATGCGTAGAATATCAGCGGCATCGAACAACGGCTCGTGTTCCGTGGTAACAAAATCGAGTGCAGCGGTGCGGCGCAATCGTTCTTCGATGGTGATTTCGTCGAAATAACCATGTTGATAAGAATCATCCGTCAAGCGTGGTCGTGGTGCTTGCTCCCAGCGAAAATTCGGATCTTCGTCAAAATATTGTTGCATTAATGAGTGGTAAGCAAGGTACTCCCAGTAACGGCAACGAAATGACATCGGCGCGCTTAAAATTTCATTGCCGACGGTGAGCAAAACATCGCGCGGTGGCATGCAACCAAATTGCGAACCGGTTGAAAAATCCGGCGTATTGACCGCTTGATTCCATTGGATCGGTGCAGGCCGGTCAACTCGAATACCGCGTTCCTGCAGTATTTTCGCAAGATAGTCGAGTTGTTCATTCGCCTTCTCTACCGTTTCCAACGGCCGTGGTCCCCACATGCCACGCATGTCACTGTCTTCGGGAATTTTCGCCTCGGTAGCGGGTTCGGTTGGCGGTATGCAAGTGTGGTCTGCGCACCCAACAATGACATGAGTCAGTGGATCAAAATCATTCCACGAATTAACTGCGGTTTTTTCCAAGAGGGTTTCTTCGCAAAAAAATTTGAAATGCGGAATGTGTATATTCCAGCTAGCGCTTAGCGGGAAATACCATTTCCGGTTTATAGTTTTTAAAACTGTCGAGGGTTTTGCGATTGCATTGCTCTTGTATAGCGCTGCCGGGGATGACGGCGGATACGCATTTGTACTTTTCGCGCAGCCATTGTGTTTTTTCGTTTTCCTCGATACATACGGTGGCAATGCCAGCGACAACGCCTTGTTGCCGTTCCACCATTTCTATCGCGCCACCCATAGTGCCGCTGGTTTCAACCCATTGGTCAACCAGTAAAACGTGGGTGCCCGGCCCGAATGCCGGTTTGCGTAATTCCATATCCTGAGTGCGACCGGAGTAGTTGGTGAATTCAACCGAGTCTGTATCCAGGGGAATCTTACCGGCTTTGCGAATGGGTAACATGCCTTTGCCTAATCGAGTAGCGATACCGGTTGCCAGCACAAAGCCCATTGCATCAAGGCCACCCACGACGTCAATTTCATCCGATGCAAAAGGTGCTGTCAGATCGTCCAGCAACGCATGAAAAATTTCTGCGTTGACGTATAAAGATGAAGGATCCAGCCACGCAAATTTATCACCCTTAGTGTTGGGTGCCATGCAGGATAGATACCAGCGATCAGGATTGGAGTCAGACATATTATTTTATTTAGGAGATTTAACTTTGTCCGGAAAGGCCGAATTCTTTTGTGATAAACATCAAGCGGCGCAGACGTTCCGGTTCGATGTTATAGAAATCACCCGGTATGTTGATACCGGTTGCTACCAGGAAGCAATCGACATCTTTCGCGTAATCTTTTACGTTACCCGTAGTTACACCCGATGCCACGGCAATTGGCGCATCTTGAGCGCCTTGGCGAAATGCCCTTATTTTACTAACATCCGCTGCCTCGCCGGTGGCAACACCCGAAGTGGTGACCACATCCATAAATCCTGCCGCCACTTTCGCCGCGTACTCATATTTTTCTTCGCTTACGATGCGTTGTTTTTTAAATGCCGTCCCACCGAAATACATGCCCTGCCATTCGTATTCCGCTCGCGCATCGGTAATAGCTTTCGCGCCGGGTTGATCGTCAATGGATTTATTTTCATCGACGGCGGAATTGTCCGCCCAATAGGCATCGATGACGATGCCTTCGTTTTGCAGTTGGGCAAGCATCGGAAATGCACCGAGACCATTGACGCCAAGGAAATTGAGACCCAGCCACAGACTTGGATACAGGCGCCGAATTTTACGAATGATGGGCAGCATTTGTTCCGGGCCGAAATCGTGGTTTATCAGGAATACGCCCCGGGCGCCTTCGCGCATCACGACTTGTACGTTGGATTCCGTTTGATCGTGATCAAGGACGTGGACCACGGGCAATACGACTGGCCCGATGGACTTGAAAATTTTTCTAAATTCGTTTCGATTCATTGTCTTGTCCCGGGTTTTAACCGGGATTTATCCGGAAATTTCCCGCTCCTGTAAATTCATAACCTTCACTACAGACAGCCGGCTGGATTTTGTTAATATAACCGGCACCCCCGAATCGCTAAATATAACTGCAACCGCGGGTTTTATCCACGCTGAATGAGGAACAACCAATGAATAAGAATACCGAGAAAAAACCCTTAACCCGCCGCGATTTTTTAAAATCGTCATCCGTTGTCGTGGCAGTCGCAGCTGCGCCCATGATATTGACATCAAGAAAGTCTATGGCTCAGGCAGCAGAAATCAACATGCTGGCCTGGTATGGTCATGGCGAGCCGGATATCGTTGAGGAGTTCGAAGCGCAGAACAACGTCAAGTTCAAGCCTAAATACTATGCCGGTGGCGATAATATGTTGGCGTTGATCGCGCAATCACCACCGGGCACTTACGATATTATTCTTTCCGACGGTGAGTTCGTACAGCAGTTGAACGCAGCAGGTTATATCGAAGAGTTGAATGCGGACGATTATCCATTCGACGAATTTATCTACGACGAATTCAAACAATTTCCAGGTCACTGGAAAGACGGCAAGTTGTATTCGACCATGGTGCGATTCGGACATTTGGGCGTTTCTTATAATAAGAATGCCGTGACCGCGGAAGAAGCTATGAGTTACAAAAGTTTTTGGAAACCCGAGTTAGCTGGCAAAGTGGGTCACTTCGACTGGCATTTGCCGAGCCTTGGTATGATGAGTCTGTACGACGGCAATAACGATCCAAGTCCGTTTGATATTTCCGGTGACGCCTGGGATAAGGTGCAAGAAACTACTATGAGTCTGCGTCCACAAGTTGGTGGGTTTTTTGACTACGGCGGCACGTTCAACTCATTAAAGAACGGCGAGATGCTGGCGATGTGCGGTATCGGCGATTGGATTACCGGTGTGTTGGAAAAAGACGGTGCGCCAGTAGCTTCGGTGGTACCAAAAGAAGGTGGCATACAGTGGACGGAGTCTTATTGTATCGGTAAAGATTCGAAGCATGCTGAGATCGTTAACAAGTTTATTCAGTACATGTTAACCCCAGCGGGCCAGGTGCGTTCCGCGCAAATGGCGGCTTACCCCGGTTTTTGTGTTACCGGTAGCGGTGCTGCAGCGTTGCGTGAAGCAAACATGCAGGAAGCCGAACGTACAGGCCAAATCGATGGTGCGCCGAATAACCCGGTAACATTGATTAAAGAAGGGCGCATCCACTATCGCGATATTCCACGCCAACAATCGCTTGAAGACTGGAATGATTTCTGGTCGGAATATAAAAACGCATAATCTTTTACATTACTCATGTGCCAGACGCACACTACCAAACAAAGCGGGCAGTGATTGCCCGCTTTGTGTTTTAGACTTCGTTATTTCAATCGTGTTTTAAAGAATTACCCGTCACGATCATGCCAGCCATTAAGAACAAACGCTTTGACGCTTACGCTTTAACCTGGCGTTTGCCCATGGTCGTGTGGCAATTCCTGTTTTTCATAGGCCCGCTGATTTTTATGATTGCCATGAGTTTTTTCCTGGTGAAAAACTATCGCATGGTCGAAGCGTTTGAAATGAAAAACTGGATCAAGATGCTGACACGCGGTTATTTCTGGGATTCTTATTTTCTGACTCTCGGGTTGGCGACATTGTCGACAGTCGTGGCCACTTGTCTGGCTTTTCCAGCAGCTTTTGCGTTGTCGTTCAAAGTTTCAGAAAATGCCCGTCGTTGGGCTATCTTCTTCTTGATTATTCCGTTCTTCACCAGTTATCTGGTGCGTACTTTTTCCTGGTATGTGATCCTGGCCGAGTCAGGCGTGGTGAACTCGGTATTGGCTTACATCGGTCTCGGGCCGTACACCATGTTGAATACCAAGTTCGGTACGCTGGTTGGGTACATGACTTTAACTTTGCCACTGGTCATCGTCTTGCAAACACTGTCATTGGCGAATGTCGATAAAAATTTGATTGAAGCGGCACAGAATCTCGGCGCCGGGCGGGTGCGAACAATATTTACCGTGATTGTTCCCGCCGCGAGAGTCGGACTTATTATCGGCGCTGTTTTTTGTTTTATTCTCTCATTCGGCGATTTTGTCGCGCCGTATTATCTGGGTGGTTCGAAACCGCCGACCATGCCGATTATGATTATTGACACTACGAAATCCGGTCAGCAATGGCCGCGCGCCGCGGTAGTCGCGATCATGATGATGATTACCTTGATGATTGTCGCTTTTGCGGCCATCGCGGTCGCGTATCGAAAAAAGACCTGAGTGATGAATTCCGAGACAGCAACCCGCTGGTTTTTACGTGCATATCTGGTGTGCATATTTATTTTTATATTCACGCCAATTTTTACCAGCATGATTTTTTCCTTTAACTCGGATCGTTTCCCGACAATTCCGCTGGGTTCGTTCACCTGGAAATGGTACGAGACGATATTTAATGACCCGGATGTGTGGGACGCCGCGCGCACCAGCGTCATCGTCGCGCTATGTACAGCCGTACTGGCGACCTTTATCGGATTTTGTACTGCGTATACCGATTTTCGTTATCGATTTCGTTTCAAGAATGCCTATCTCGCGTTGGCATTGTTGCCGCCGACAATTCCACTCATCATCATGGCTCTCGCTATGTTGGCCTGGTTTTCACGCATCGGTGCATCCGGTCAAATATGGTCAATCATCATCGCGCATACGGTGCTGTGTTCGCCGTTTGCAATGGCGGTGATTCGACTGCGCCTGCAACAAATGGACAGCAGTCTAGAGGCGGCAGCGTGGAATCTCGGCGCCAGCGAGTGGCGTGCCATGCGTTATGTTGTGGTACCGTTTGTCATGCCAGCGATCATTTCGGCTTTGTGTTTGACCATGGCTGTTTCGTTCGATGAATTTGCCGTTGCCTGGTTTGTGTCCGGTCTGAATAAAACCATTCCGGTTATCATTCTTGAAATATTGCAAGGCAATATTGACCCACAAATTAACGCTATCGGAAGTATTGTTTTTATCACGTCAATGACACTGGTTATTGTTGCACAGTTATTTTTTATGACTCGGCAGAAAAGCTCCGTGCAGTTCAACGCTAATGTCTGAACGCCTCGTAGAGTTCGATGGTGTCGTTAAACGCTTTGGCGACGTGACGGCGGTCGAGCGCATGCATCTGGAAATACACAAAGGTGAATTTTTGGCCATCATGGGTTCGAGCGGTTGTGGCAAGACCACGACATTACGCATGCTGGCCGGTCTGGATACGCCGAGCGACGGCGAGATCAGGTTAAGTGGTCAACGAATGAATGAAGTGAAGGCATCGGAACGTGATACACCGATGGTGTGGCAGACGCTTGCGTTGTTTCCGTTTCTAAATGTGATTAAAAATGTCGAGTTCGGTCTAAAAATGCGTGGGCTGGATGCTCCGGCACGAAACAAAAAAGCGCGTGAGTGGCTGGAGAGGCTTGAGATTGAAGAGTTTGCCGAACGTGATATATCGCAACTTTCAGGTGGTCAACGACAACGTGTTGCGTTAGCGCGCGCATTAGTAACCGAACCGGAAATATTACTGCTTGATGAGCCGTTGAGTGCGTTGGACGCCAATTTGGTTGTACGCATGCAAGGCGTGTTGTCGCGCTTACAAAAAGAACTCGGCATTACTTTTGTGTATGTCACACACAGTCAGTCCGAGGCTTTTGCCATGGCCGATCGCGTTGTCATCATGAGCAAGGGTCGTATCGAGCAAATCGGAACACCGAAAGAAGTTTACCGCGCACCCGCTTCGCGATTTGTCGCCGAATTTATCGGCAGCAACAACATTTTGGACGGATCAGTGTCAAAGATTGAAAATGGTGTGCTCGTCATTGATTCGTCCGTTGGTCATTTGCAGGCTACTGCTACTCCAGATTCAACTATCAATGTCGGTGAGTCTGTCAGCGCGATAGTGAGCTCAGATAACATTGTGTTATCGGAAACAAGCAAACAATTGCCGAATGAGGTGCGTTGCCAGGTGATTAGTGAAGAATTTATCGGTTCGGTGGTTACGTTGTATGTAGAAACAGAGCAAGGTGTTGAATTGAAAATTCAAAAACAACAACGTGAACTCGATACGTTGGATATACAGATTGGAAAACCGTTGTGGGCGTCGTGGCAAGCGAAAAATATCTATCTACTCGCCACGACTTAAAGTTTAAAATACTGAGTTTAGTGTCGCGCGATTTTATTGCGCATCGGAAGGACAGATTATGAGCGAAAACGGAAACAATAAGGGGCATATTGTTTTGCATTCCCACCTTACGAGTGGACAAGAACCGGTTGTGTTAAATTGGGGTGCAGCAGATGCGAAGTTACGTGGCCCCATTGTGAGCGCGCCATCCGCGCAAAGTAAACGCAACGCTATCGGCGCACACTCAGGTTCGTATTCCGTTTATCGTGCGTTGGCGGTAGCGTCAGGTAGTTTAGACCCGTTACATAAACCGGATTTAACCAATACTGCGCCTGCGGAAAGTATCGGGCCATTTCCACAGTGGTCGAGTGAAGAAAAAATTGTATCTATTGACCCCTACGGTCATGTAGTGAGTGAATGTTATGCGCAGGAAATCGAGGACGGCCTCGACATTCGTCCGACTATAGCGGTTACCAAAGCGCGTTTGACCGTGCCCGAGTTTAGCCGGCATATCGAAAGAGGTATTTTGGAGTCTGACGGTGAAATTTTGTTGGAAACGGGTGAAGCGAATGTTACTAAAGTTGCCATCGAACCAGTCTGGTATTTGCCGGGTATTGCCGAACGCTTCGACACAAAAGAAACCGATTTACGTCGCACGCTTTTCGAACATACCGGCGGTATGTATTCAGAGTTAGTGACGCGTCCCGATCTCAAAATATTTCTGCCGCCGATTGGTGGTGTGACTATGTATATTTTTGGCGATACTGCAGGCATGACTGATCCGAATCGAAAACTTGCCTGCCGGGTGCACGACGAATGTAACGGTTCCGATGTTTTTGGTTCAGATATTTGCACTTGTCGACCGTATTTAATTCATGGCATTGAGGCCTGCATACAAACAGCGCAACAAGGCGGCGTCGGTTTGATTGTGTATAACCGTAAGGAAGGCCGCGCGTTAGGCGAGGTCACCAAGTTTTTGGTTTATAACGCACGCAAGCGCCAGGAAGGTGGAGACCGTGCCGATGCCTACTTTGAACGCACTGAGTGCGTAGCCGGTGTGCAAGACGTACGTTTTCAGGAATTGATGCCTGATCCCTTGCATTGGTTGGGCATTACCCGAATCGATCATTTCGTGTCCATGAGTGATATGAAATACGATGCCCTAAGCGGACAAGGAATAGACATCGTCAAACGTGTTCCGATTCCCGATCACATGATCCCACCGGACGCGCAGGTAGAGATGGAAGCCAAAAAAGCCGCAGGATACTACACAGAAGATGTTGCACCCGGTGAAGATGACTTGACCAAAGTACGTGGCCGCACTTTGACGGACTACTAATCCACGCGTTGTCTTTTTGGTGTGGGGGAGGCGCCCTCGCCGCGATTAATTAAATCAATACTCGCTAAATGAAAAACCCAATCGACTGGCTCCTATCTGCTGAAGCCATTCGGGAGCGCAGTCAGCAGATCTATCAAATCGGTCTTTCTGGTCAACTCGAACATTTCTCGGTTCATCCGGACAAACTTGAAGCGTGCGCTGAGTTTGTGTTTGAAACAACACGCGAGAACTACCCTGATCTGAATGTTCCATTTCACAGTCGCTGGCGGCATTTCACAGTTAATAGCGAAGACAGGTGGAAAAAATATTGCTCTGAGCGTTCACTTAACGATATGGAAAAAGCACGTATCGGGTTCGATATTGTTTTTGTCAGTGTCTTGCTTGATGCAGGGGCGGGTGATGCGTGGACTTATAAAGACAACATGTCTGGCGAAACACTGTCCCGTTCAGAAGGTTTGGCCATCGCCAGTTTAGATATGTTCCTGCGTGGCGATTTTTCATCTGATTCCAATAATCCCTGGCAAGCGGATGCTCACGGTTTAATACGGCTGAGCCAAGAAACATTGGCTAATGGATTCCAAGTATCTGATGCTAATCCCCTGTCCGGCTTTGATAATCGCTTGGAGTTGTTGCGTCGTCTTGGTCGGCAAGTCGATCAGCGTTTTGGTTGCGCGAACGATCCGAATCCACGGGTATCGGCATTTCTTGAAACTTTAAAGAATAAGTACAACGCTTCGCTGACCGCAGGAAGCTTGTTGCATGAAACCCTGCACTACTTCGTCGATATGTGGCCGCACGGTAAGATAATTAACAATCAGTGTTTGGGCGATGTCGGTGTGCACAGCAAAGTCAAAGGCGAGGGTTTAACGAACAACCTTGTGCCGTTTCATAAGTTATCCCAATGGTTGTCCTATTCGTTAGTGGAGCCATTGGAGTGGGCTGGTATCAGTGCCACCGATTTGGATCAAATGACGGGTTTGCCGGAATACCGTAACGGCGGATTATTTATTGACATGGGAGTCTTGCAACCAAAAGAACATGTCCTGCAAGTAACGCACTCGGCGGCTGCCGAACCCATCGTCGAATGGCGTGCCTTGACCGTATGTTTGCTCGATGAACTTGCAATGATAATTCGTAATAACTTGAATCGAACGGCGGATGAATTGCCTTTGGTAAAGATATTACAAGGTGGCACCTGGACGGCTGGTCGAAAGATTGCAAAACAACTAAGAGCAAACGGTACGCCCCCAATTCGGTTAAACAACGAAGGTACAGTTTTCTAGTTCAGCTTTCAGTTTATTTTCGTTCGCTTATTATGTAGGGTGCCGGTGAGCTTGCGAACCGCACCTGTATTCCCTCTTCCTTAGGGAGAGGGCGAGGGGAAATTCATTTTGGATCTTTCGGGTGTATTGCTGCTCGCCCCCATCCTAACCTTGCCCCCGCAGGGGGAAGGAATTCGTTTAAGCATCGTTTTTCCAATTGCCGAAAGCCGATTGCCAGCAAAAGATTGCTTCGTCACTTCGTTCCTCGCAATGATAGAGGTACTAGTCAACGCGAGCCGTGATTGCGGCACGGAGATCCTGTTTATTGTACGTAGCCCGGAAGAAATGAAATTGATTCAAGGAGTGTTTTTTTAGCCATACAACTTTGTCGTGCTGAGTCCGATCGGCATTACTCAGGACAGGCTCTGCAAGGAGCCTGGTATTATTGTAGGAGCGAGCTTGCTCGCGAAGTATTACTTTCGTCTCGAGATATGACGAAGTTTTTGGTGTGGGATTGAAAGATACTTACATCCTGTATGTGGTGACAGGTATACTTTCGGACTAACCGCGCAACTGTCGAGTCAAAAACAATAACGCCGCGCTTACATTGCTCAAAAACTGGAGTGTCTTAATGACCACACAACAACAAGATCTGCGAGTCAGCGTTGTCACCCACCCGTTGATTCAACACAAGCTCACGTTAATGCGGCGCAAGGAAACGCCGACGGCATTGTTCCGGCAGTTACTGCGTGAAATTGCCTTGTTGCTGGCCTACGAAGTGACGCGCGATCTGGAAATGACTGAGCGCGAAATCGAAACACCGTTAGAGGAAATGGCGGCACCAGTATTAAAAGGTAAAAAACTATGTTTTGTTTCCGTTCTACGCGCGGGTAACGGATTGCTCGATGGTATGCTTGACCTGTTGCCGTCCGCCCGTGTCGGGCACGTCGGCTTATACCGCCACCCGGAAACTCTGGTAGCTGTAGAATATTATTTTAAAGCACCACACGATCTCGGTGACCGTCTCGTTATCGTTGTCGACCCTATGTTGGCCACTGCAAACTCAGGTATTGCCGCCGTGCAACGTTTGAAAGACGCTGGCGCCAAACGCATGAAGTTTCTTTGTCTGCTCGCTGCGCCTGAAGGCGTCAAAGCCTTTAACGATGCTCACCCCGATGTTGAGTTGTACACCGCGTCATTGGATAGCCACCTGAACGACCATGGATATATTGTGCCGGGATTGGGCGATGCTGGTGATAGAATGTATGGGACGAAGTAGATATTGTTAAAGAGGATTTGCAATGGAAAGAGGTGTTAGAAACTTCAGTCAACGACGATTCACAACCAATAGGTTGAGTGAAATTGCAGATAAACTTGAACAAAAATTAACTTACGTATCAAACACGGACGATCCGAGGTGGCTCCAAAGAAGAATAGATAGGCTTCGTGCCTGGATAACTAGAAAAGAAAATGCAATGGAGCATAAACAAAATCAAAACAGTTAGAATTTGGAGGGCGTACCATTTTTGCGCCGAATGAATTATTTGCATTGAATTGATGGATTAAATACCAATTCCCGACCCCCCTCCCACTAATCCCCGACGAGAAAGAAATTGTCGGGCGCTTAAGTGAATCGGATTTGCGTCTTATAGATGAAACGGCTATTGCTAGTACAGTTCGTAATTGGCGTAAAGTAGCGATGATCGTGGGAATGACAATGTCTGAGCTAAAGAAATCGGACAATAAGGCACAGTACCAGGGAGTGCCCGAAATTTATTATGCGCAACGGGTTCGGAAGCTAGTAGAGAAAGGATTGCTCGAATCCCAAGGAAATTTGGATTTCATGCAATTCAGTGAAGTAAGACTGCTATCAGTTAGCGACGAAAACACATCGTGAGGTAGGGCGTGCCGCACTAAATAATGTCAGTGCGAAAAATACTCATTAAGAAATTCATCGAAATCAACTTTATCGTTCGCTTCGATCTCCGCCTGTTCGTTTAGTGATCGTGTCGCGAGTTCGGTAAACAGTTTTTCGCTTTTTTTGCTCAGCGTTTGTTGTTGGAAGTATTCTGCGTGTTCGTTCGCTTTACGCAGGGCAAATTCGACAAAGGAATCATCGTCGAGTCGCATTTCTTCAATGATTTGGGTGGCGGGAATGCGGTCGGGTTCAGTCAGTTTGGCTTTCGCGTTGTTAAGAGACGCGCTGTAGTCTTTGCAACCCAGTTTTGCATCAAACATTTCGGCAACGGCGTCGAGTTCATTCAGAATTTTTGACGCTTCATTCTGAAAAGAAACGGTATTGCCATTGTTTCTCAAATTCAATTCTGGTGCGCGTCCACGAAAAGCAACTTCTGTTTGATTGAAGTCAATCGCGTCCGTTTCCGCGTCGGTAATTTGCGGGCTGGGTGAAAACAGGCAATACAACAAGAACATATCGATAAATCGCATGGTGTCCGCGTCGATGCCGACGGGATCGAATGGATTTAAATCAATACAGCGCACTTCGATGTATTCCACGCCACGGGTCGCTAATGCGGTCGTTGGCCGTTCCCCTGAGTGAATCACGCGTTTTGGTCTTACCGCTGCGTAGTATTCATTTTCGATTTGCAATAAATTGGTATTGAGCTGGCGGTATTCGCCGTTGACTTTGACGCCAATCTTTTCATAATCCGCGAATGATGTGTCCGTCGCGCTACGCAAAGAATCGACAAACTCATCCAGGCTGTTGTAGCAAATATTAATGTGGGTCTGTGCGCTGTTGTGATAACCCAACCGGCTCATGCGCAGCGTGGTGGCGAATGGTGCATAGAAAGTCACTTCGTCAAAGCTTTCAAGACTGTGATCACGCCCATCGACAAATGATTTGCACACGGCCGGCGATGCGCCGAATAAGTAGAACAATAACCAGCTATGCCGATGAAAATTTCGGATCGCGGTGAAATAATGTTCGGAAATGCGACCCTGGCGCTTCTCTTTGCGCATACCCCAGGGCAACCAGGCATCCCAAAATGTATCCGGTAGTGAAAAGTTGTAATGGATGCCGGCGATGGCTTGCATGAGTTTGCCGTAGCGGTAACCCAGGCCACGGCGGTAGACATTTTTCATTTGCCCGATATTTGACGATCCGTACTCGGCGATAGGAATGGACTCCTCGCCACGCACGATGCAAGGCATGCTGTTGACCCAAAGTTTCTCGTCACCGATGTTTTGGTAAACAAAGGTGTGTATACGATTAAGGCAATTCAGAACACCGTCGATGCTATTGGACACCGGCGTAACGAACTCCAGCAACGCTTCGGAATAATCCGTAGTGATATGCGGATGAGTCAGAGTAGAGCCGAGCGTGTTCGGGTGTGGCGTTTGCGCGAGAATGCCGTCCTGGTCGATACGCAGACTTTCTTTTTCAACACCGCGGCGGATGGCGTCCAGAGAGTCAGCGGCGCCGCTCTCCTGCATGTGGCGTAAATTGTTTTCGAGTGTGTCGGTCACGTTGTTTTTGTTAGTGATTCATGTGATGGGCGCGAACATTGTAACGGTGAAGGCGTCCGGACGAAACCGCAATGATTCCAAATCGCCTTGTTGCAGTCTGGTATTATTGAGTTTCGCAACCCCTGCCACCACAATGCAGGCACGCAAGTTATTCATTGTGCATTCATTGACACAAACTAGACTCTGACGATGTGGTATCAAGACAAACTGGAAATTCAAACCCATGGCCGGGACAGCTATGACATTACCCAGGATATTGGCCGTGTCGTGGAGCACAGCGGCATGTCAACAGGTCTGTGTCACATGTTTATTCATCACACCAGCGCATCGCTTATGATTTGCGAGAATGCCGATCCCGTGGTGCGTTCGGATCTGGAATCGTTTATGCGGCGTATAACCCCCGACGGTGACCCGCTGTATCAACATACGCAAGAAGGCCCGGACGATATGTCAGCGCATGTGCGTACTTTGCTCACCGAAACCAGCATGTCGGTGCCCATCACTTCCCGGCGAATCGTATTAGGCACATGGCAGGGGATTTATCTGTGGGAACATCGCATCGCGCCGCACACACGAAAAGTGACGGTTACCATAAATGGCGAGTAGTTCTTTAACTAATCCGTTCAGACGGCGCATCTCCGTCGCACCGATGATGGACTGCACGGATCGTCATTATCGTTATTTGTTGCGATTAATCTCCAAGTATGTGCTTCTGTACACGGAAATGATTACCACCGGTGCATTGCTGCACGGCGATAGCGTAAGGTTTTTGGCGTATGACCAGATGGAACATCCGGTCGCGTTGCAACTCGGTGGCTCGGAGCCAGCCGAGATGGCGCGTTGTGCACGTATGGCGCAAGACGCGGGTTATGACGAAGTCAATATGAATGTCGGCTGTCCGAGTGATCGCGTGAAGTCAGGTTTTTTTGGTGCATGTTTAATGGCCGAGCCGCAACGAGTCGCTGATTGCGTAGCGGCCATGATCGCGTCGGTGAACATACCTGTCACTGTTAAAACTCGTATTGGCATCGATGACAAAGATACATACGAAGAATTATGTGCTTTTGTACAACTGGTTGCGCAAGCGGGTTGCGAAGTGTTTACCATTCATGCGCGCAAGGCCTGGCTGCAAGGCTTGAGTCCCAAACAAAATCGCGAAATTCCTCCGTTGTGCTATGACGTTGTTTATCGTTTGAAAAAAGATTTTCCAAATTTGCACATTGGAATAAACGGTGGAATTCGAACGTTCGGCGAAATTGACAAGCATTTAAAACATATCGCCAGCGTTATGATTGGTCGCGTGGCTTATCAGAACCCCTATTTTTTAAGCGAACTCGACACTCGCTTTTTCGAAAGTACTCAAGCAATCCGAAGTCGCGAAGAAATATTGGAAGACTATTTAATTTATATCGAACGCCAACTCGCTCAGGGTGTCTATCTGAAACATATTTCGCGTCACTTGTTAGGGTTATTCCAGGGTATGCCCGGCGCAAAAGCCTGGCGACGAACGATTAGTGAAAATGCGTGCCGTCCCGACGCTGGTTGCGAAGTTATACGAGATGCCGCGCGGCATGTGCTTGCGAGAAGTTACAGGCAAGACCCGGTTCAAGTTAATTCATCCGCGATGCAGCAAACTGCATTCGCTGTTTAATTGTTGTTTAAGGAGTTTTAAGTCGTAATGAAAACACTGTTCAAGGTTTTAGGCTGGTTGGTAGTAGTCGTGGTGTTGCTTGCCATTGGATTAGTGGTGGCGCTGACTATATTTGTTGACCCAAATGATTTTCGAGAGGAAATCGCGGGTGCGGTGAAAAAACAAACGGGCCGGGATTTGAATATCGAAGGCGATCTTAAACTGACTTATTACCCGTGGCTCGGTCTGTCAACCGGGAAAGTAGTGCTGGCTAACCGGGAAGGTTTTGGCGACACACCCATGTTACAAATCGATGGCGCCAAAGTGCGGGCGAAGTTGTTACCGTTACTCAAGAAGCAAATCGAAGTGGATACCGTGGTTTTGGAGTCGCCTAAAATCGATTTGCAGGTGAATGCGCAGGGTGAGCTTAACTGGGGTGATCTGGTGCCAAAAGATGGCGCTGACAAACAACAATCCAATGCTGAGGATGCGGGAGCAGGGGTTGGCGCACTGGCATTAAATGGTGTTGAGATTACCAATGGTGACGTGAGTTGGCGCGATGCATCCACCGGACAAGATTATCAAGTCACCGGGTTGACCCTGAAAACGGGCGATATTCTAAAAGGCAAACCGACCGGATTTGAAACGGTGTTGACGGTGAGTGGTGATGGCATTCCAAATACTGTCACTATTGCGTTGAACACCACTGTAACCGCTGATCTGGATAATAAAAAACTCATTCTTGATGACATGGATTTTTCGGCAAAGGGCGAGGGCGTCGATGCATCATTGCAAACGCCGAAACTCTCAGTTGATGCTGGCAAAGGCGTGGTTAATTTAACCTCTGGTGCACTCGCTGGAACTTATCAAGCGATGAAGGCGGACTTGTCATTGGGTTCCGTCAATTTCGATATGAACGCACAGCAATTAGCCGCAAGCGATATTGTGGTAAATGCGTCAGGCAGTCTTGAAGGTCAGGTCGGACCAATGGTATCGGCGATAAAGTTGGGGAAGCTCGATTTCAATATTGCCGAGCAGAAAGCCGTGATCGCGCAGTTGAGCGGCACATTCGACGGCACGGTTGAAGGCGTGGGTGGGCCGTTCAAGGCGAGCATCGATTCGTCGGCAGTGGATGCGGCGTTGAAAGATCAATCCGTAGCCGCGAACGACCTTAAAGTGACTTTCGATGGTGCGTTGGAAGGGGTCGGTGGGCCAATGAATGTTTCACTCGATTCCGGGCCGGTGCAGGCGAACATATCGAAACAGTCGGGCACGCTTAGCGACGTTAAACTGTCTTTCGATGGCACACTCGAAGCAGTTGAAGGCCCCTTGAAAGCCGACATGACTGTTGCTGGGTTGCAAGCGGACATGACCAGTGAGCAGTTTGAAATTAATGACGCCAACGTTGATGCCGATTTAGACGGTAAAGCCGCGACAGTGACATTCCCAAGCGCCACCGCGAATCTGGATGCGCAAACCGCGTCTGTCCCTGAGATTATCGTGGCTCATGCTGACGCCTTGGTGAAAGCCAGCGTGCTAGGTGAACAAATTATTGATGCACCTGCATTTTCAGGTCAGGTATCCGCACAACCATTTAATTTACGCAAGTTGATGAGCGAATTTGACATCGCAGTTGACACGCTATCGCCAGATGCGCTGGCAAAGGTGGGCTTGGATACCCAGTTTCAGACGACAAAGGACAGCGTGAACCTGTCCGGCCTTTCCGCTGCGGTGGACGAGAGCAATATTAAAGGTTCGGTTGCTGTGAATGGATTTGCCGCACCGGCCTATGGTTTTGATTTGTCCATCGATCAAGTCGATTTGGATAAATTATTGGTCAAGTCAGACAAAAGTACTCAAAAAGAAAGCGGTGATAATGCGCAAACACAAACCGCCGGCGAAAGTAGTGCTGCAGAAGAGTCAACCGGTGCGGTTGCAGCACCTGCAGCCGCGGCCACACAAATCCCGGTCGAAACGCTGCGTGGTTTGAATGCGGAGGGAAAGATGAAGATCGGCGCGTTACGTTACAGCGGAATCGACATGAATAACGTTGAGGTCGGGCTGAACGCCAAAGACGGTTTGGTGCAGGTGTCGCCGTTAAATGCAAATTTGTACTCAGGCAGCATTAGTGGAAGTACGGTAGTGGATGCGACGGGAGTTACGCCAGCGATCAAAGTCAACAACCAGTTCAACGGCATTGATGTCGGCGCATTACTGCAAGATGCAAAGATTTCAGACAAGTTGGAGGGTATAGGCAACTTTAATATTGATCTGAGTGCGCAAGGTGCAACGGACAAGGCCATGATGGCATCGAATAACGGAACGATGGGATTCGAATTTCGAGACGGTGCGCTAAAAGGTTTCGATATACAAAAAATGGTTTTGGATGCGCGCAGCGTATTGGACAAACTCACCGGCGATGAGGCGGATGTTGATGCGAATCTTGCAGATGAAACAAAATTCACCGAGCTTAGTGGTGTGATCAATTTTAACAACGGTATTGCCAGCAACAATGACTTGTCATTAAAAGCGCCGGTATTTCGAGTCGGCGGGGACGGATCTGCAAATATCGTCGATCAAACCGTTAATTACCTGTTATCCGTCACGGTTGTGCGCACGGCAGAAGGCCAGGCTGGAAAAGATTTGTCAGAACTTGAGGGCGTGACCATACCAATTTCGGTGAAAGGCGCGTTAGCCGATCCGAAGTTTAGTGTGGATATGAAGGAGTTGGTGAAATCCCGGGTTGACAAACAACTGGCTGCCGAAAAGGAAAAACTAAAAGAAGAACTGGAATTGAAGGAAGCCGCGGCAAAAGCCAAGCTCGAAGCCGAGGAAGCTGAAGCGAAAGCCAAACTGGAATCAAAGCTGGAACAAGAAAAGGCAAAGTTGAAGGAAAAGCTGGGTCTGGAGAGCCTGGGTTCTGGAGACGATAGTGCGAGCGAGGTTAATGGTGTCAGTAAGAGTGCGGGCGAGGATGATGGAGTGATTGAGGGTGAAACGAAAAAAGAACGCAAGAAAAGACTCAGGAAGGAACGGAAAAAAAAGTTGCTCGAAAGTTTGGGTGGGTAGGCTTTGTTTTCTAAAAAAGGCGATAAGAGACGAATCGCATCAATCGCGTTCTTTGCGGTCATCGGCTAAGTTCTCTGGTCAGTCCACGTAGGCACAACTTGTTACGCCTTGCTTCATTGGATTTTCCCCTTGCTTCGGTCGTTCAGAATGATCATTTGAAAATGTCAGCCATTCTGCCTCTATTCAGCTTCGCGTAGAACATAGTACATATTGACAACAAGTGTGAAGAATGTCACAGCAATACAAGTAGCTTTCATGTTACGTTCATAACGTCAAGTAAATGTAATCACTTGTAACAAAGTTAAATATTAGCAGCCACTCAAGGAGAGTGCTGGTTTTGTAAAATCGTGTTGC
>Ga0224508_10000215_pt1 | contig 59809 bp, 49 predicted proteins | sample SF_Jan12_sed_USG_4_FD_170157 | JGI IMG/M metagenome (GOLD analysis project Ga0224508, IMG submission 170157) | Sediment microbial communities from San Francisco Bay, California, United States - SF_Jan12_sed_USGS_21 | ecosystem: Environmental > Aquatic > Marine > Sediment | place: USA... | reverse complement strand
TTGCACGTTGATTGAACAACTCGAGCAGACGTTCATCGATGGCATCGATTTTATCGCGCAGTTTGTCCAGGGCGTCGTCAGCCACCTTCGCTAACCGTCGTCTTCGCTGTCGGCATCGGCATCGGCATCGGCCTCGCCGTCACCATCGACGCTGGCCGCAACCGGTTCGATCTGCACCAGTTGTTCGTTTTCTCCAAGCCGGATCAGGGTAACGCCCTGGGTGTTGCGTCCCAGCGTCGATATATCATGCGACGGGGTACGCACCAGGGTGCCACTATTGCTGATCAACATGATTTCCTCGTCGCCGGTGGTCTTGATCGCACCGACCACGGCGCCGTTGCGTTTCGAAGTCTGGATCGAAATCACGCCCTGGCCACCCCTGCCCTGCACCGAGAAATCGCTGACCAGGGTACGCTTGCCGTATCCGTTTTCCGTAGCAAACAGGATCTGACCTTCATCGGAGTCGACCGCGATCAGTGAAATGACTTCATCGCCGCCCCTGATCTTGATTCCGCGCACGCCGGCAGCGGTGCGGCCCATTGCGCGCACGTCGTTTTCGTCGATGCGGATCCCCTTGCCGGCGCTGGTGAACAGCATCAGGTCGGAATTACCGTCGGTTAGCTGAACCCCGATCAGGCTGTCCTCGTCGCGCAGATCGAGCGCGATAATACCGTTCGTCCGCGGGCGCGAGAAATTCGACAACGAGGTACGCTTGACCTTGCCGCTGGCGGTGGCGAAGAAGATAAACTTGTCCTCGGGATATTCGCGTACCGGCAATATCGCGGTGATACGCTCATTCTCTTCCAGCGGCAGCAGGTTGATCATCGGTCGCCCGCGCGAGGTGCGGCTGCCGATCGGCAGCTGGAAAACCTTTTGCCAGTAAACCTTGCCGCGAGTGGAAAAGCACAGCAGCGTATCGTGGGTAGACGCGGCAAACATTTGCTCGACAAAATCCTCGTCCTTGACCTTGGTCGCGGCCTTGCCGCGGCCGCCTCGACGCTGCGCGGAATACGACTCCAGCGGCTGCGCCTTGGCATAGCCGAGATGAGAGATAGTCACCACCACGTCTTCCTCGCTGATCAGGTCCTCGACCGTCAGGTCGGAATGATCGATGATGATTTCGGTGCGTCGCGGATCTTCGAATTCTTCTTTGATTTCCTCGAGTTCACGCCGGATTTCCTGTTTCAGGCGCTCGTCACGATTGAGAATGTCGAGCAGATCCTCGATCTTTTCGAGAATCTCACGGTACTCGGAAATGATCTTGTCCTGTTCCAGTCCGGTCAGCTTGTGAAGACGCAGATCGAGAATTGCCTGCGCCTGCTTCTCGGTCAGACGATACTGATCGTCGACCAGCCCGAAATGATCGGCGATGCCTTCCGGCCGCGACGACGCCGCGCCGGTGCGCTGCAGCATTTCGTTGACCACGCCGGGCGACCATGACTTCTCCAGCAGACCCGCCTTTGCGATTGCGGGACTCGGGGATTGCTTGATCAGCTCGATGATTTCATCGATATTGGACAATGCAACGGCCAGGCCTTCGAGCAGATGCGCGCGGTCCCGCGCCTTGCGCAGGTCGAAGATCGTGCGCCGGGTTACAACCTCGCGCCGGTGCAGGATGAAGGCTTCGAGGATTTGCTTGATGTTGAGCAGACGCGGCTGGCCGTTGACTAGCGCCACCATGTTGATGCCGAACACGTTCTGCATCTGGGTCTGCTTGTACAGGTTGTTCAAAATCACGTCGGCGATTTCACCGCGGCGCAATTCGATCACCATGCGCATGCCGTCCTTGTCGGATTCGTCACGCAGGCCGGTGATGCCCTCGAGGCGTTTTTCCTTGACCAGCTCGGCAATTTTCTCCAGCAGGCGCGCCTTGTTTACCTGGTAGGGCAGCTCGGTGACGATAATGCTTTGTTTGCCAGACTTGTCTTCTTCGTAATGGGTCCTGGCGCGCAGGTAAATCTTGCCCTTGCCGCCGCGGTAGGCTTCACGAATACCGCGCGCGCCGTTGATATAGCCGGCGGTCGGGAAATCGGGCCCCGGGATACACTCCATAAGCTGTTCGATCTCGGCATCCGGCTGATCGACCATCAGGATGCAGGCATTCACGACTTCGCCCAGATTATGCGGCGGGATATTGGTCGCCATGCCGACGGCAATGCCGGAGGAACCGTTGATCAACAGGTTCGGCACCCGTGTCGGCAAGACGACGGGTTCGTGTTCCGATTCGTCATAATTCGGCAGGTAGTCGACGGTTTCCTTTTCCAGGTCCGCCAGCAGTTCGTGCGCGATCTTTGACATGCGTACTTCGGTATAACGCATGGCCGCGGGAGAATCGCCGTCGACCGAGCCGAAGTTACCCTGGCCGTCGACCAGCATGTGGCGCATCGCGAAGGGTTGCGCCATGCGCACGATGGTGTCGTATACCGCAGTGTCGCCGTGGGGATGATATTTACCGATGACATCACCGACCACGCGCGCCGATTTCTTGTAGGGCTTATTGAAATCATTGCCGAGCACGCTCATGGCGTAGAGGACGCGTCGATGCACGGGTTTGAGACCATCACGCACATCGGGTAATGCACGCCCGACGATAACGCTCATGGCGTATTCGAGATACGACTGGCGCATCTCGTCTTCTAAATTGACAGGAAATACTTCCTTGGCGATATCAGCCATAAAACCAGAAACTCAACACTAAGAAATGACGCAGGAATGATTCATTTTCGATATGCGCGATTTTATCACAAACCACGGGGTCAGGACTACCGCTAAGATCGCCTCTCCTGCGCGAAAATAAACGGATTTACGGGTTTTATTCGATCATCGCCGAAAATCGGTACGGGCCTGTAATGAATGCTGCAATATCCGTTTTAAGTCGCGCTCAAATCTTGTAAGGTTCGGCTATGCAACATCGTTATCAAATCATCCAGGCCGACTGGACTATTACCGTGAATCCGGACTTCGAAGTCCTGCGCGATTTCGCCGTAGTGCTCGAAGACAATCGCATCCAGACGCTGATCGCTAACGATGAAATCGCCGAGCTCGACTGCTATCAACAGGCTGAAATCGTTCACCTGCCCGGCTGTGCGCTGATGCCCGGGATGATCAATAGCCACACCCACGCGTCGATGAGCCTTTTCCGCGGCATGGCCGACGATCTTCCGCTGATGCAATGGCTAACCGAGCACATCTGGCCGGCCGAGGCGCGCTGGGTCGACCCCGGCTTCATCGCCGACGGCTTTCGTCTCGCCGCCGCCGAAATGATTCGTTCGGGCACGACCTGCCTGAGCGACATGTTTTACTTCCCGGACGAAGCCGCGCGTTGCGCACAGGACATCGGCATGCGCAGCGTAATCGGCCTGATCGTGCTCGATTTTCCCAGCCCCTGGGCTCAGAACGCGGACGAGTACCTGCACAAGGCGCTGGCGGTGCACGATGAAATTCGCGAGCTGGCGCTGGTCAGCAGCGCTTTCGCACCGCATGCGCCCTATACGGTTTCGGACGAACCGCTGCGTCAAATCGCCATGTACAGCAGCGAGCTAGATGTGCCGGTGCATATGCACGTGCACGAAACCGCCCATGAGGTCGCCGAGGCACAGCAGAAAACCGGCCTGCGTCCTCTGCAACGGCTGGATCAGCTGGAGCTGTTGAATCCGAACCTGATCGCGGTGCATATGACCGAGCTCGACGAATTCGAAATCGAACGCGTTGCCGAGGCTGGCGTTAACATCGCGCACTGCCCCGAGTCTAATCTAAAGCTCGGCAGCGGTATCTGTCCGGTCGCCGCGCTGCTCGAGCAGGGTGTCAACATCTGCCTCGGCACCGATGGTGCCGCCAGCAACAACGATCTCGACCTGCTCGGCGAAATGCGCACTGCCGCGATTCTGGCCAAAGGCAGCAGCGGAAACGCCAGCGCCTGCGATGTGCGCCAGGCGATCGAGATGGCGACCATCAACGGCGCCCGCGCGCTCGGCATGGCGGATCAGATCGGCAGCATCGAAGTCGGCAAGCATGCCGATCTTATCGCGCTCGATCTCAACAGTCTGAACACTCAACCGCTGTACGACCCGGTTGCGCAAGTAGTCTACGCGGCCTCCAGTCGACAGATATCGCACGTCTGGATCGACGGCGTCGCGCAACTGAGGGACTACGAATTCTGCCAGCTGGACAGTGCCGAAATCATTGCCAAAGCCGCCGCCTGGGCGCAAAAAATAAAGAGTTAAAAAATGTCAGTAGAAGCAAATGTCGACGCCGCGGAGATTGAAAAATTCCAATCGATCGCGAGCCGCTGGTGGGATCACGAAAGCGAGTTCAAACCGCTACACGATATCAATCCGCTGCGGATCGACTATATCGACAAACAGGCCTCGGGAATCGCCGGCAAAAATATTCTCGACGTCGGCTGCGGCGGCGGCATACTGGCCGAAGCCCTTGCGCAAAAAGGCGCCCAGGTTACCGGCATCGACATGGCCGATTTATCGCTCAAGGTAGCGAAACTGCACCTGCATGAGTCCAAGCTCGATGTCGACTACCAGCTGTCTACGGTCGAGGCTTTCGCCGAAGACAACGCCGAGCGCTTCGATGTCGTAACCTGCCTGGAAATGCTCGAACACGTGCCCGACCCGGCATCGATCATCGAGTCGGCGAGCCGCTTGCTGAAACCGGATGGCGTCCTGATTCTGTCGACCCTGAACCGCAACCCAAAGTCGTTTGCACTGGCAATACTGGGCGCCGAGTACATCCTGCGGATGCTGCCTCGCGGCACCCACGAATACAAAAAGTTCATTAAACCCTCGGAGATGGCCGCCGTGCTGCGCGCCAACGGCCTGCGTCTGCTCGACACCACCGGCATGATCTACAACCCGCTGACGAAAAATTATTCGCTGGGCAGCGACATCGACGTCAACTATCTGATGTCCGCTCGCTTCGATGATTAAGGCAGTTCTGTTCGATCTCGACGGCACCCTGATCGATACCGCGCCGGATATGGGCGGTGCGCTCAACAACCTGCTGATCGAAGAAAACCTGGAGCCGATACCGCTGCAAAACCTTCGTCCCTTTGTTTCCCAGGGTGGCCTGGTTTTGACCCGGCTGGGCTTTGAAGGCAAGGTACCCGAGGCCGAAATCGAACCGCTAAGGCAACGATTCCTGCAGCATTACCGAGCCATTGTCGCCAATGACTCGAGACTGTTCGACGGCTATGACAGCATCCTCACCGAAATTGAAAGCCGCGCCATGCCATGGGGTATCGTTACCAACAAACCCGAATGGCTAACCCATCCGCTGCTTGAGCAGCTGGGACTGGCGCAACGCTGCGCCGTCGTTATCGGCGGAGACACGCTCGAAAATCGCAAGCCGCATCCGCAACCGCTGCTGGTTGCCGCCGAGCGACTTGGCATTGCCTGCGACAACTGCGTTTATGTCGGCGACGACGAACGCGATATCATCGCCGGCAAGGCGGCGAATATGAAAACCCTGGTGGCGGCCTACGGTTACATCGAAGATGCCGGCGCTATCCAGGGATGGGATGCAGACGGCATAATCAACAGCCCCGCCGACCTGTTGCAACACTCATTGATGAGGTAGAGATGACGCGCTTACCTGAAAGCTTCGAGCCAGTCGACGATTTGCTCGAGGATAGAACAATCATCGTTACCGGGGCTACCGGCGGTTTCGGCAAAGCGGTCTCGTTGGCGTTGGCTCGGCACGGCGCGACCGTGATCCTGCTGGCGCGCAACCTGCGCATGGTGGAATCCCTATACGACGAAATCGAACAGGCAGGCTACCCCACTCCGGCCATTTATCCAATGAACCTGGAAGGCGCTACCGAACACGACTACCAGGAGCTGGCCAACAATATCGAATCGCAACTGGGCCACCTCGATGGGTTGATCCATTGCGCCGCAAACCTGGGATCACCGACGCTTTTCGCGCAAAGCGACGCCGAGACCTGGTACCAGGTACACCAGGTCAACCTGCACGCGCCCTACCTGTTGACCCGCGCCTGCCTGCCGTTGCTGACGCAATCGGATAATGCATCGATTCTGTTCATGACAGACGATAAAAAAGGGGCTTACTGGGATGCCTATCAGGTCAGCAAACAGGGACTCGCGGCAATGGCGCAACTGCTGGCGCAGGAGTACGCCGGCAGCAATCTGCGCGTGAACTGTTTCAATCCCGGCAAAACCCGCACCGGCCTGCAGCTGCGTGCCTACCCAGCCGCCGATGAAAACGACGACCTGCCCCTGCCCGGGGATCATGTCGATACCTTCCTTTATCTGATGAGCGCGGAGTCACCGGAAAACGGCCAAATCTTCACCCCGTAGCCGCTATCGCCAGGCGCAATAGCAAAAAAGGCATAGATCGCCCGTGAGGGGCAGTTTCCGTTGAGTCATCCCCGCGCATGCGGGGCGGTCCGACGCATCGGTCTTACAATGACGGCGCTTTACAGGATTCCCGCTTACCTGGGAATGACGGTTGAGGATTGAACATCCTATCGATCGCCGCAAGCCATCGGTTTGATTGCCCGCGGGAATCATCGCTTTGGTTCACAAACGAATGAATATCGCGGTTAGCGAGTAGCGGTACAGGATTTTCAGAAAAATAAATAGCACGACGCGCTGATACAGATCGATCAGGGCGCGTAATGCGCCTTTGCGACCATCGGGTTGCTTCCACAGGTATGACGAGACGAATTTACCCGGCTCGGCGGTCGGTGTCGCGGACATCGCCCGGCGGTACTCATCGCTGGCATCGGGATGCGACTCGAGACCGTTGACGATGTAGCCCAGGTATTCCTCGGTCGGGCTCAGGTCGGGCGTCGAGCGGTTGGTTTGATAAAAATAAATTCGCTCGCCGTCCTGTTCGGCCCAGGTTCGCCGGTAGCGGTTAATCACCGGCACCGCTTCGTAGAAATCCATGCGCGCGGCGTCCCTGGCGGACAAGGTGTAAAGGAATCCGTGCACCGACTCACCGTCCGCGGATTCGGCCGAGGCGTAGGCGCATCCAGTCCACGGCGCCGGGTGATCGAATCGCAGGCCGTGATCCCTGAGCGTAAAGGGCTTCATTGCAAACGGCCGGATTCGCCGTTCGTTCATGACTGCATCGCTCAGGTTGGCACCGAATGCCAGGTACTGCACGCGTTCGCGCCCGTGACCGAACAGACGTCGTACATTGCAAATTTCGAACAGCAACCGCCAGGCGATATATCGAAGCATGGTTAACCACAGCGCTGATAAACGCCGGCACCATACCGGGCAATCATTTTTGGGTCAATGAAGCGGCTATAACCAGAATTACTGATATTCGAAGTAAAACTCGGAGGGATCGAGACAGCGCTGCAGCGCGAGCAGGCAGTTTTCATCGGGTTTCAGCGACCAACTGCCGTTGGTGCGCAGCTGGTACTGGTAATCGTCGCGGCACATGTGAAACACCACCGGCATCGCGTTCGACGATTTGTAGCCCTCGAGCACGGCAATGATGTCGTCGAGTTCATCGCCAGCATGCCCGTTCAGCGTGATATGCAGCGCGCGCGCGTTGTCCGAGCGAAATTCGTCCATCAACTGCACGCGCGAGGCGCGCAGCTTGATGCCGTTGTTGAAGTCGTCGTAGGCGATGCCGCCATCGACGACCCAGACCAGGTCCTTTTGCAGGATAGGTTCGATTTGCGCCAGCAGGTCGGGCACCACGCGCACGTCGACACGCCCGCTGCGATCGTCGAGGGTAACGAATGCCTCGCGCCCGCGGAAGCTGTTGCGCATGCGGATATCGACCACCAGGCCGCAGACCCGCGTATCCTGCTCCTTTTGACGAAATCTTTCACCGCCGCCGCCAGTGTCGAGGCGCTCCAGCCACTTGCCGAGGCTGGTCGGCGCAAACTGCCTGATCTCGGCGTCGACCATGGCCAGCGGGTGCCCGGTTAAAAACAGCCCCAGGGCCTCCTTTTCCAGCATCAATCGCTGTTTTTCGTCCCAGGCCTCGCATTGCGGCAGGACATGCTCTTCTTCCTCGACCGGAGAGATGCTGCCAAACATATCGGTAATGCCGGCATTGAGATTGTTCTGCTGCTGCTCGGCGGCCTGCTGCGCATAGGGCAAATGCGCCATCAGGGCGGCCCGGTTCGGGCTGAAACAGTCCATCGCGCCGCCCTTGATCAGGGCTTCGAGCACCTTGCGGGTGGTTTTCGAAGTATCGATGCGCGCGCAAAAATCATCCAGTGATTTGTACTCGCCCTGGTCGCGGCCCTCGGTAATGCTCTCGATGGCGCCCTGCCCAACGCCCTTGATCGCTCCCAGACCATAGTAAATCTGGCGTTCGTCACCGGCAGTAAACTGGTAGTTGGAGTGGTTGACGTCGGGCGGGCGAATATCGAGCTGCATTTCGCGGCAGTCGTCGATCAGGGTGACGATCTTGTCGGTATTGTCCATATCCGCCGACAGTACCGCGGCCATGAATTCGGCCGGATAATGACATTTAAGCCAGGCAGTCTGGTAGGACACCAGCGCATAACCGGCTGAATGCGACTTGTTGAAACCGTAGCCGGCGAATTTTTCCATCAGGTCGAAAATGTAGGTCGCGGTGGCGGCCTCGACCTGGTTGCCGACCGCGCCGTCGGTAAAGATGGCGCGCTGTTTTTCCATCTCCTCGGGTTTTTTCTTGCCCATTGCACGGCGCAGCATGTCGGCGCCACCGAGCGTGTAGCCGGCCAACACCTGGGCAATCTGCATGACCTGCTCCTGGTAAAGGATGACACCATAGGTCGGCTGCAGGATGGTTTCCAGCGCCGGGTGCGGATACTCGACGCGCGCACGGCCGTGCTTGCGATCGATAAAATCGTCGACCATGCCCGACTGCAGCGGGCCGGGACGGAACAGCGCCACCAGCGCGATGATGTCTTCGAAACTGTCGGGCTGCAGGCGGCGGATCAAGTCCTTCATGCCGCGCGATTCGAGCTGAAACACGGCCGTGGTCTGGTAGGCTTGCAGCAGCTTGAAAGTTTCGCCGTCGTCGAGCGGAATTCGCTCGATCTCGAGTTTGTCCTCGCCGCGGCGGGCGTTGATCGCGCGCACCGCCCAGTCGATGATGGTCAGCGTGCGCAGGCCGAGAAAGTCAAACTTGACCAGGCCAACCGCCTCGACGTCGTCTTTGTCGTATTGCGATACCAGTCCCGAGCCGCCGGCTTCGCAGTATAGCGGCGTGAAGTCGGTCAGTTCGCTCGGTGAAATCACCACGCCGCCGGCGTGTTTGCCGACGTTACGCGTCAGGCCTTCGAGCGAGCGCGCCATGTCGATCAGCATGGTGACCTCTTCTTCCTGCTGATACAGCTCGAGCAACGCCTCTTCCTGTTCCAGCGCCTTGTCCAGCGTCATGCCGACCTCGAAAGGCACCAGCTTGGCGATGCGGTCGACGAAGCCGTAGGGATGCGACATAACGCGGCCGACGTCGCGAATCACCGCCTTGGCCGCCATGGTTCCATAGGTTATGATTTGCGAAACCTGGTCGCGGCCGTAGTGCTCGGCGACGTACTCGATGACCTCGTCGCGACGGTCCATGCAGAAATCGATATCGAAATCCGGCATCGACACGCGCTCGGGATTGAGGAAACGCTCGAATAGCAGTTCATAGGCGAGCGGATCGAGGTCGGTGATATTGAGCGCGTAGGCAACCAGCGAACCGGCGCCCGAGCCCCGCCCCGGGCCCACCGGAATCTGGTGATTCTTGGCCCATTCGATAAAGTCCATGACGATCAGAAAGTATCCCGGAAATCCCATCTCGATAATGACGTCAAGCTCGATCTTCAGGCGTTCGTCATAGGGTGCGCGATCGAGTTGCTCACCCTCGGGCATTTGCTGTTGCAGAAATTCCAGCCGTTTTTCGAGACCCTGGCGGGAAACATGGCGAAAAAAGCTGTCGGTGGTATGTTCCGCGGGCACCGGGTACTCAGGCAGGCAGGCTTCCCCCAGCGTCAGGCGCAGGTTACAGGCCTCGGCGATGGCCACCGAATTCGCAATCGCCTCGGGTATATCGCTGAACAAGTCAACCATTTCGTCGGCGGAACGCAGGTACTGCTGCTGCGTATAGAGTTTGGGTCGACGTTCGTCCTCGAGCGTGAATCCGGTACAGATACAAACGCGGACCTCGTGGGCCTCGAAATCGTCGGCATCGATAAAACGCACGTCGTTGGTCGCCACCACCGGAACCTGCAGTGAGCGCGACCAGTCCACCGCGTGGCTGATATAGCTTTCTTCATGCGCGCGGCCACAGCGCTGCAGTTCGAGAAAGAAGCGCTGCCCGAACAGGTCGACCCACTCGCGCAGGCAGGATTCGGCGAGCTCGGTATTGTGCATGCGCAGCGCGAGCCCGATATCGCCCTCGAGACAGGCCGACAGCGCGATCAGCCCGTCGCTCGCTTCGCGCAACCAGGCGATATCGATGGTGGCGCGGTCGGCGGTCTGGCCTTCGAGGAAGGCCCTGGAAATCAGCCGCTTCAGGTTCAGGTACCCCTGGTCGTTCTGGCACAGCAGGACCAGCCGGCTCAGCGGTTCCTTGCGCCCGGGATGATTGATCCAGACATCGGCGCCGAAGATCGGCTTTACGCCCATCGAGGTGGCCGCCTTGTAGTGCTTGACCACGGCAAACATGTTGTTCAAATCGGTCAGCGCGACGGCGCCCATGTCACGCGCGCGCAGCTGCTCGACCAGCGGCTTCAGCCGCAGCGTACTGTCCAGTAGCGAGTATTCGCTATGCAGGTGCAAATGCACGAAGCGATTAGCCACCGATCACCTCTCTTACCGGCCTGAAACTGCGGCGGTGCGCCGCGCAGGCGCCGTGCTTTTCAAGCATTTCGCGATGCAGCGCGGTCGGATAGCCCTTGTGACGCGCAAACTGGTACTCGGGATAGCGACGATCGAGTTCTATCATTTGCCGATCGCGATGATTCTTGGCCAGGATCGACGCCGCCGAGATACAGGGTTCGTAGAGGTCGCCCTTGACGATCGCGCGCATGCGGTAACCGTCGACTCGCGGCAGGCGGTTACCGTCCACCAGCACCTGTCCGGGTTTGCGCTCGAGATTTAGCAACGCGCGCTTCATCGCCAGCAGGCTGGCCTGCAGGATGTTGATGTCATCGATTTCTTGCTGGCTCGCTTCGGCGATCGCCCAGGCGACGGCTTTTTGCCTGATTTCGGACTCCAGCAGGATTCTGCGCTGCTCGCTCAACTTCTTGGAATCGGTCAATCCGTCTATCGGCCGAAACGGGTGCAGGATAACGGCGGCGGCAACCACCGAACCCGCTAGCGGACCGCGCCCGGCTTCGTCGATACCGGCGACGAGATCGTATCTATCATCGTCGGCCGCGGTGGAAGGAGGTTGAAAACTGCAGTCCAGCTTAGCAATTGGGCTGTCATCCATATATAATGCGCCGTTTGATTTTTACCCCTGCCTCTTATGTCTCAATTACTCAAGGTTGCCGTTGTCGGTGTCGGTCATCTCGGCAAATGGCACGCCGATAAATACGCCGCCTACGCCGATTGCGAACTGGTTGCCGTGGTCGACACCAACGCCGACAACGCTCGTGCCATCGCGCAAAAACACGGCGCCGGGACGTTTACCGACTATCGCGACGTCATTCCGCTGGTCGATGCGATCAGCCTGGTGGTTCCAACCAGCCTGCATTATAAAATCGGGCGCGAGTTTCTGGAAGCGGGAATTCACTGTTTGATCGAAAAACCGGTCACCGAGTCGGTCGAAGAGGCCGAAACGCTGATCCGCATCGCAAACCAGAACAACGCGGTGCTGCAGGTCGGCCATATCGAGCGATTCAACAGCGTCATGCTGGGTATCACCGAGCATATGCAGCAGCCGCAGTTTCTCGAATCGACCCGGCTGGCGCCGTTTACCACCCGCGCTACCGACGTCAGCGTCATCCTCGACCTGATGATTCACGACATCGATATCATCCTCGACCTGATCGACAGCCCGATTGAGCGCATATCAGCGAGCGGCATTTCGGTATTATCCGAGACCATCGATATCGCCAACGCGCGCATCGAGTTCGAAAACCACTGCGTCGCCAACGTCACCGCCAGCCGCATCAGCCGTAAACGCGAACGCAAGCTGCGCATTTTCCAGAAGGACGCCTACCTGTCGGCGGACTTCCAGGAAAAAATCCTTGCGATCAATCGCAAGGGCGAAACCGACAACGCCGAGGGCTATCGCGACATTACGCACGAGGAACTGAGCTTCGAAGACAACGACGCGCTCAACCTGGAAGTGCTCGATTTTATTAACGCCATCAAAACCGGCGCCCGGCCATTGGTCAACGGCGAGGATGGCAAGCGCGCGCTGGAAACGGCGATTGCAATCACAACACAGATTAAAGAGTCATTATGAATATACCCATGGTAGACCTGAAGGGTCAGTACGAAACCCTGAAGGCGGAAATCGACGACGCGATTTTGCAGGCGCTCGGGGAAACCCGCTTCATTCTCGGCCCCAACGTACAGGCCTTCGACCAGGAAGCGGCCGATTACCTCGGCGCCAGCTTCGCCATCAGCTGCGCCTCCGGCACCGATGCCCTGCATCTTGCCCTGCTCGCCGCCGGCATTAAGCCCGGTGACGAAGTCATCACTACCGCGTTTACCTTTATCGCCACCGCCGAGGCGATTCGATATATTGGCGCGACCCCGGTTTTTGTCGATATCCAGCCCGGCAGCTTCAACATAGATCCCGAAATGGTTGCCAAGGCGATCACCGATCGCAGCAGCGCTATTCTTCCGGTACACCTGTTCGGACAGCCCGCCGACATGACCGAAATCCAGGCGCTGGCCGACGAACACGGGCTCAAGGTCATCGAAGACTGCGCGCAGTCCTTCGGCAGCCGCTACCAGGGTAAAACCACCGGCACCATCGGCTGCACCGGGGCCTTCAGCTTTTTCCCGAGCAAAAACCTGGGCTGCTACGGCGACGGCGGCCTCATCACCGCCGCCGACGAAGCCACCGCCAGGCAGATCAGAATGCTGCGCAACCATGGCAGCAGCCAGCAGTACCACCACGACGTCATCGGCTACAACAGTCGTCTCGACGAACTGCAGGCCGTTATCCTGCGCATCAAACTCAAGCATATCGACGAATACAATCGCAAACGGCTCGAAGTGGCCAGCGCTTACAATGAGCGCCTCGCTGGCAGCCGTTTTCAGACGCCCGCGATCCCGCAGGATCGCGATCATGTGTTTCATCAATACACCCTGTTGTGCGATGAGCGCGACGCGGCGCGCGAAGCGATCATCGCAAAAGGCGTGTCCTGCGCGGTTTACTACCCGATACCGCTGCACCGGCAGAAGGCATTCGATAATACCGGGCAACCGGTGCTGCCGGTGACCGAAGCGACCGCGCAACGCTGTCTGTCGCTGCCAATATTTCCCGAGATGAGCGAAGCGCAGATTTCATCCGTTTGCGAGGCCGTGCTCGGCGCCTGATGGAGCGGCCCCATGTCATGATTCTCGCCGGCGAGGCTTCTGGCGACGCCCATGCCGCCGAATTCGTCGAACAGCTGAAGCTGCTGCAGCCCGATATCCGGCTCAGCGGCATGGGCAGCCAACAAATGCAGCGCGCCGGTGTCGACGTATTTTTCGACTCGTCGATCATCGCTGTGGTCGGCCTGATCGAAGTACTGCGCCACTGGGGCGATATCAAAAAAGCGATGGCAATCGTCAAGCAACGGCTTGAACAAACCCGTCCCGACCTGCTGGTTCTGGTGGATTACCCCGAATTCAATCTGAAGATGGCGCGCCACGCGCGTGAACTCGGCATCAAGGTACTGTTTTACATCAGCCCACAGGTCTGGGCCTGGCGCCCCAAACGCATCCACAAGATCGGCAGCCTGATCGATCACATGGCGGTAATTTTCGGATTCGAGCAGCGCTACTATGAAGATGCAGGCATTCCGGTCAGCTTTGTCGGCCACCCGCTGGTCGACAAGGTGAAAGTCGACACCGACAGAGAATCATTACGAACCAAATTGGGAATCTCAGGTACCGACAGGGTAGTCGGATTGTTTCCGGGCAGTCGCCACAGCGAGATTTCCCGCCTGCTGCCGCTGATGCTCGATACCGCGAAATTAATGCAGCAGCGCGATCCGAAACTCGTGTTTCTGTTACCGGTGGCGTCGACGCTGGACCACGACGAGATATCGCGGCAGTGCGCCAGCGCTGGAATCGGCATCCTGATCAGCCGCGACAAAATTTATGAAGTCATCCGCTGTTGCGATGTGATTGCCAGTTGTTCGGGCACGGTAACGCTTGAGATCGGTTTGCTCGGGGTGCCGATGTGTATCGTATACAAGATGTCCGGGCTGTCTTATTCAATCATGAAACGCCTGATCACGATTCCGCATATCGGGCTGGCCAATATCGTTGCAGACGGCCCGGTGGTGCGCGAGTTCCTGCAGCAGCAGGCCAACCCGACGTCGATCAGCGCCGAGCTTTTCGAATTGATGGAAAATGCCGAGTACCGCGCCGAGGTCGTATCCGGGCTCGAACGCGTGCGCGAAAATCTCGGCGCGGGAGACGGCGCTCGCAATATGGCACAATTGGTTTTATCGTTGATCGAAGAAAAATCCGAAGGGGGCAAAAATGGGGACTCGGGGGCATTCTGAAGGCATTACCATGAGCGGTGGCGGCCTCTACTCGCTGGCGACCATCGGCGCCAAACACGTCATCGATGCGGCCACGCCGATGGTGCTCGAGGCCATCGAAAGCCTGCCGCAGGATTCGATCGCCGAGGGCTTTACGCTTTCGGACATGGGCACCGCCGATGCCGGGACTTCGCTGTCGATGGTGGCCAGCGCGATCGACGCGGTCAGGGCGCGCGTGCCCGAGGCGCCGATCTCAATCGTTTACTCGGATCAGCCGCGTAACGATTTCAACGCGCTGATCGCCAACGTTTACGGGCTCGGACCGTTCGAGACTTATCTCGATAACAACGAAAATATCTACCCACTGGTGTCAGGCACCACTTTTTACAGGCAAATCATGCCTGCCGGATCCGTCGACATCGGATTTTCCGCCACCGCGATGCACTGGATGAGCACCCGGGTGTGCAATATATCGGACCACGTACAGGCGGTCGGCGCCGAGGGCGAGGAACTGCAAGCATTTCGTCAGCAGGCTCATCGGGACTGGCGCCAGATTCTGCTGCACCGCGCCAGCGAGCTGAAGCCAGGCGGTAAACTGGTACTGATCAACTTCGGCCGCGACCAACAGGGGCGCTATCTCGGCAACACCGGCGGCGTCAATATGTTCGACACCTTTAACCAGATCTGGATTTCGTTTCTGGAACAGGGCCGCATCACCCGCGCGGAGTACGAAAACATGACCCTGCCGCAGTACTACAACACGGTGGAAGAATTCAGCGCGCCGCTGATCAGTTCCGATGAAGCGGTTTACCGCGCCGGGCTGCGACTCGATCATATCGAAACGCGCATAGTCAAATGTCCGTTCGCCGAATCCTTTGCCGAGCACGGCGACGCCGCGCGTTTTGCCGAGGAGTATATTCCAACGATCCGCACCTGGAACGAAAGTATCTACTTCAATGGATTGTCGGATCAGCGCCCGCTGGATGAACGCCGGCAGATCATCGAGGACTACTACGGCAGCTATTGCGACAGGGTGCGCGACAATCCCGAAGGCCACGGCATGGACTACGTGCACGCCTACATGATGATCTCCAAGGTTTCAGACAAACCCACCCCTTTCGATGCAGCAGATGTTTAAAAGTAACGTCCCCCTTTTGCCGGCAGCCGATGAAACTTTTTGCGACTGCCTGAGTATGTACACCGTACCAGTCTGATGTGGGTTCAGTGACTCAGTCTTTAGGTCGCAAAAAGTTCCCTCGGCTGCCTCCCGGTATGATGGTCGTTATCTCGAAGCCAGACCATCGAGATGCAGAATAGTCCGAGGTGCGGGCGCCGGAGATGCTTTTCGGGAGGCGGTGCGACAGGATGTCGCACCGCCAGCGCACAGGGATGTGCTTGCAGCGGTCCCGAAAAGTATCTCCGGTGACCGCACCGTCGAAGGCACTTCGATTCAGTTGACCGACAGACGGTCAGGTTTCGACCGGGTAGCCCGCTTTTTCCCAGTCCGGCATGCCGCTATGGCTGATACAGGTAATGTGATTGAGGCCCTGAAAGTTCAGGTTGGTGGTCGCGGTCTGCGCGCGCCTGCCCGAGCGGCAGTAGAGAAAAACCTGATCGTAACCGCGTAACTCGTCGACATGGGTGTTTTCGGTGCCCATGGGTATGTTGCGACTGCCCGGCACATGGCCTTTGGCGAATTCCTTCGGGGTGCGGTTATCCATCACCAGCGTGTTGTCGGGCAGGTCTCGCCAGACCTGGTGCAGGTCGTTCATATCGAAGTCGCGCAACAGGTAACGGTTGGCGTCGAAATTGATACCGACGCTCATGTTGGCGGGTACCGCTTCGTTGATGCGCTTCGGCATGTCCAGGTTCAGGTTGTTCATCAAATCGATGAATTCCTGCCGCGGGCGACCGCCTCCGAGACGCGGATTCCAGGTCTTTTCCTCACCGATGGTCGAAGAAGTGCGGCCATTGTAGTCATGTGCCGGGTAAACGATGGTATCGTCGGCGAGTACGAACAGTTTTTGCGTAATGCTGTCGTAAAGATGCCCCGGATCGCCAAACTGGAAATCGGTGCGGCCACAGCCGCGAATCAACAGCGTATCGCCGCTGAAGAGCATGCCATCACTGAAATAACAGGTGCATCCGTTGGTGTGTCCCGGTGTCGAAATGGCGCTGATATGGTAATGCCCGAGTTGAATGCTATCGCCATCCTTGAGCGGAATATCGATCGCCTCAATGCCCGAGCTTTCGCCGTATACCAGCCTGGCACCGGTGATTTCGCGGATTTTTCCGGCGGAGGTGATATGGTCGGCATGCGCATGGGTTTCAATCGCGTACAGCAATTCCACGCCCAGTTCGTTGATGATCTGCATGTCGCGCTCGAAAGTTTCCAGCACCGCGTCGATAATCGCACCTTCCCCGGTGTCAGGATCAATCAATAGATAGGTGTAGGTACAACTTTCACGATCGAACAGCTGTTTTACCGTCAACTGCGGCCTGGTCATCGAATTTTCCCCACTCGCAAGATAAACCAGTGTAATTTTTACAATTGACGAAGGCAATTGCCGATGGCATCTTGGCCGGTATCGGATATTATTTCAAAACATGGATTTCAAACAACAGCTACAGCGCCTGAACCTCGAATCGGACGTCGTCGTCATCGCCATCGTCGCGATCGCGCTGATCCTGATCCTGTTGGTCAATCGCAGGCGATTGACGATGCACTGGCGCGAATGGCGAATTCAACGCAGCCTGAAGCGGATCGGCAGCGAACAAATCCGCAACCTGGTGTGCGCGGATGGCCTCGACGGTTATTATCATATCGATCGCCTTGCGCTAACCCGTGATGCCATCCTGTTGGTCAGTTACAAGCCCTATGGCGGCAACATATACTGCGCCGAACGGATTTCGGAGTGGACCCAGGTGGTCGAACAAAAAAGCTTCAAGTTCGCCAACCCCCTGTTCGAACTCGAAAACCAGGTGACCGCGCTCAAGCTGCTAATCGACGATGTGCCGATGCGCGGCTACCTGTTCTTCAATCAGGGCGCCCGCTTTCCAAAGGGGCACCCCGAATCGGTGCTGCAGGCCGACACCATTCCCGAACCATTTCTGGCTGAAAATTGCGAACCGATCAATGCGGATATCCTGCACGCATGGAAAGTGCTGAAATCGCACCAGACAGAAGCCTCGGCTGGCGAGCGTATCAGCGTTAAAACTTGAAATATCAGGGTAGAAAGCCCAGAATGATGCCGTTGTACGAAGGGGCCCGAATTCAAGACCCCTGACCACTATAAAAATATATCTAGCAATATCCATAAAAACGGAGAGAACCAGAAATGAAACGTCGTGATGTAATCAAAGGTGGCGTCGCCGCCGCACTCGCAACCGGAGCAGCCGCGGTTTCAGCACCAGCAATCGCCGCCAATCGCATTGAAATCACCATGGTATCGACCTGGCCGCGAGATTTTCCCGGACTGGGTACCGGCGCGCAGCGCTTCGCCGAGCGCCTGACCGCGATGACCGATGGCCGAATCAAAGTCACCTATTTTGCCGCTGGCGAACGCGTCAAGGCCTTCGACTCTTTTGATGAAGTCGCCTCGGGCAATGCCCAGATGTACCATGCAGCCGACTACTACTGGAAAGGCAAGCACCCAGGCTGGGCATATTTTACCGGTGTTCCATTCGGCATGACTTTCACCGAAGTCAATGCCTGGACCCAATTTGGCGGCGGCCAGCAATTGTGGGATGAGCTTTCGGCCGGCTACGGTCTCAAGTGCCTGCCTTGTGGCAACACCGGCGTTCAAATGGGCGGCTGGTTCCGCAAGGAAATGCGTTCTGCCTCCGATTTCAAGGGGCTGAAAATGCGTATCCCGGGCCTCGGCGGCGACGTACTCGCCAAGTTGGGCGCATCCCCGGTATCACTGCCCGGCGGCCAGATTTATGAAAACCTGGTATCCGGCGCGATCGACGCCACCGAATGGGTTGGGCCCTGGAACGATAGTTTCATGAAGTTCTACGAAGCCGCCAAGTTCTACTACTACCCCGGAATGCACGAGCCAGGCTCGATGTTGTCACTCGGTATCAACAAGAAATTCTGGGATGGCCTGAGCAAGTCGGACCAGTTGATCATTACCGCTGCGGCCGAAATGGAGAACTCGGTGATGATGTCCGAGTACAACGCCAAGAACGGTGAGTCGCTGGCGAAGCTGATATCTGACCAGGGCGTCAAGCTGCGCAGTTTCAACGACGACATTTATGACAGCTTCGGCGATGCCGCGGCTGAAGTCTTCGAGGAAGTGCAGCAGCACAGCCCGCTGGCGAAGAAGATCCACCAGAGCTTCCTCAAGTCTCGCGGCGAAGTAGGTGCCTGGGCCAAGATCTCCGATCAGGCCTACGTGGCGCAGCGTAACCGCGTACTTGGACTGTAAGCGCAGATCCATACGAAAGTTAAACGGAGTCTACGGGCTCCGTTTTCTTTCGCCTGCCTGTTAAACGCTTGATGATAAAGAAAAACCTGCCATTGATAACGCGCGGTTTCGCCTACGCGATGGTCAGTGGCGTTTTTCTTTACCTGATTAACAACTACCTGGTGTACTGGCAGGAAATGCCGGGGCCATACGCGTTGATCGTACACTATGGCTGGTTCGGGCTCGAAGTCGAAGCGCTCGACGAATCAAAGATTGGCCAGGGCTGGGGACAACTGATTGTCTACCTGCTGCTGCTGTTTGCCAGCCTGGCGTACGTGGTTAAGACGCGCGCGCGCTCGCTCGAGCAGGACAGCATCCGCTTTGCCAGGCTTTCAGCCTATATCGTTCGTTTCGCCTTCTGGTCGGTAACGCTGGTCGGCTCGGTCGACATGCTGATTTCGCTCCTGCGCGTGGAAGGCATTCTCGAACCTATAACGGGCGAATGGTTGAACCAGCAACTGGGGCGTCCAATTTTTCGCGGTACCTACGTGCATTACCCCCTGATCGTCGGATCGCTGTTTCTCGCGGCCTGGCTGAAACATATCAGCTTTTCCTGGCTGGCGTTGATGTGCGTACTGGCCGAATTCCTGATCGTCATCACGCGCTTCGTGTTTTCCTACGAGCAGGCCTATATGGGCGACCTGGTGCGTTTCTGGTATGCCGGACTGTTCCTGTTCGCCAGCTCGCATACGCTGGTGGAAGAAGGCCATGTGCGCGTCGATGTGCTCTATACCGGATTCAGGCGCCGCAAGAAAGCATTGTTCGATTCCATTGGCAGCCTTCTCCTCGGCATGCCGATTTGCTGGGTGATCCTGATGCAGGGCATGGGAGGACGCGGCAACAGCATCAATAGCCCGCTGCTCAGTTTCGAGGTTTCGCAGAGTGGCTACGGCATGTACGTCAAGTACATCATGGCCGGTTTCCTGATCATATTCTCGGTGACGATGCTGATTCAGTTCGTCAGCTACCTGCTGTACAACGTCAACCAGATGCTCAGTCGCGGCAAAGATGAAGAGCACCCGAGCTACTTCCAGTTAATCTCGAACGATAACAGCGCGGTTTCCGGGAGCGGTCACTAGTCATGGAACTCTATTTCCTGGTCCTGCTGGTCGCAATCATGGTTTTCGCCCTGACCTCGGGCTACCCGGTGGCGTTCGCGTTACCCGGTTCGGCAATCGCCACGATTGCGATCGCCGCCTTTTGCGGCTGGGTCTTCGAGGGTAACGTCGACGCCTATTTCGTGCTCGGCGGTCCCAACCAGTGGCTAAGCGCCGGGGTTACCAATTACCGAAGTTTGTACTGGGTTGTCGAACGCGACACGCTGATCGCGATTCCGCTGTTCATTTTCATGGGCATCATGCTGCAACGCTCGCGAATCGCCGAGGATCTGCTGGTGGCGATGGCGCAGCTGTTCGGGCCCATCCCTGGCGGCCTCGGTATATCGGTCGTATTCGTCGGCGCCCTGCTCGCCGCCACCACCGGTATAGTCGGCGCCACGGTTATCGCCATGGGCCTGATTTCGCTACCGGCGATGCTGCGCAATAACTATTCGAAATCGCTTGCCTGCGGCACCATCTGCGCGTCGGGTACCCTCGGGCAAATTATTCCGCCATCGATCGTACTGATTATCCTTGCCGACCAGTTGTCGAGCGCAGCGGACCAGGCTGCGACCACGCGCAAGGCCGAATACAAGGAAGCCACCGGCGAATTTTCGATGCCTGGAGACTTCGACGTCGTAACCGCAAGCGCCGGCGACATGTTCATGGGCGCCTTTGTCCCGGGCATGATTCTGGTCGGGCTCTATATGCTCTACATCCTGGTATCGGCCTTGATCAATCCCAAAAAGGCCCCACCGGTGCCTTTCGAGGGAAATTTCGATCACAAGTTTATCGCCAGGGTATTGCTGGCACTGGTGCCGCCGCTAGCGCTGATTTTCATTGTACTGGGCTCGATAATCCTGGGTGTCGCCACGGTCAACCAGGCCGGCGCCATCGGCGCTATCGGCGCAATGATGATGGGCAGTTACCGCCTCATGGAAGGCCAAAAAAAGGCTTACTACCCGGCGGCCATGGCAATTGGCTCGGTAATCGTAATTCTCATCCTGCTGAATTTTTTCAATCTGAATATCAAGAATATCCGCAACAGCTACGATGCGCTGGGGATTGCGCTCGCCGCCGTGGCGGCGCTGGTGCTGATCGTTTCGATCGGCTGGGCAACCTGGCGGGCCTTCAAGCTCGAAGACACGCTGCGCGGTGTCATGATGGACACTGCCAAGACGACTTCGATGGTGTTTATCATCCTGCTCGGCGCCGCGATGCTGACTTCCGCGTTTCGCGGTTTCGGCGGTGAAGAACTGGTCAAGGAACACCTGACCGCCCTGCCCGGCGGCTTCTGGACCCAGTTTATCGTCGTCATGGCGGTCATATTCTTCCTCGGATTTTTCCTCGACTTCCTCGAGATCGCGGTCGTCGTGGTGCCAATCGTGGCGCCGATCCTGCTGGCCGACCCCAGCGCAAACGTGACCGCGGTCTGGTTCGGCGTCATGGTCGGCCTCAATATCCAGACCTCGTTCCTGACGCCGCCCTTCGGCTTCTCGTTATTTTATTTACGCGGCGTCGCGCCAAAGGATGTGCGCACGTTACAGATTTACAAGGGCGCGGCGGCGTTTATCGTGCTGCAGCTCGCCGGCCTGGCAATCGCAGGTGTTTTTCCGAGCCTGGTTAACTACCTGCCGAACAAGACGCACCTGATATCCGAGACCGCACCGCCGCCGAGCAATCCCAAGCTGCAGGAGTGCCTCGAGGACTACCTGTTCGCCGACTACGACAAGCGCCGCAAGGCGATCGAATCGAGTATCGAAACCATCAGCACCGCGAATCTGGCCTATCTGCCCGATGAATACCAGGATCGCCTCAATGAAAGCTACCGGCAGGCGGGCAGCGTGTTTGCCATGATCGACGAAATTCGCAAGACCGAGAAAGCTCTCGAGGAATACTCGCCTGCTTACCGGCCATTGCATTTCGAGGTTCGCCAGACCCAGAAAAACGTGCGCAAGTTGCAAAAGCAGATCGAAGACCTCAACGACGCTCGCCAGCGGATTGCCTTCGAGGAGCCGGTGGATGAAAAGCGCATCGAAACGATCCTCGCCAGAATCGACGAGCTAAGCGCGCAAAGCGAGGCGCTGACCGCCAGCATTCCCGAGGGCTGGGCGAGTGCGCGCGCCGAATTCAAATCCCTTGCCAAGGCGGAAACCAGTGCCCGCCGGCAGTACCGGCAGAACGTCGATGACAGCTACGGCATGATCGTGACCTTGCGCAAAATGATCAGCGAAACGGATCAGCTCAAGGCCCTGCAGGAAAATTTTGATCCGTTGCTCGAACTGGTGCGCACGCAGTCACCCGAGGATGGACTGGAAGCGATCAAGCTGCTCGAAATCGAAATCGACAAGCTAACCGAAACCCATCGCATCAAGTCGAAGCTGTCGCGGGCGAAACGCGCGCTGCGTGGAACCACCCCCGACAAGGAGAAGGCGCTGGATCAGATAAACCTGGCGATCGAGATCATGCAAAGCGAAATCGAATGGCACCAGCGCGCAAGCGACGAACTCAGCGCCGATCTGGAAACCTATGACCAGGCCATTGCCAGCACCATCGGTATGCGCATGCAGGAACGGCTGACCTCGGATCAGGCCGAATCGATTGCCAGCTGCCTCGCCATTCACAAAGACCTGTCATTACACTTCTAGGCTTCGCCCGCAAAAAACCGGCATGTCTCAAGCGGACTTAATTTATCGCATTCTGGCGATCATCTTCCCTGTCTTCAGCATTGTCGCGGTCGGTTATTTCTATGCCCGTTTTCGGCACGATACCGATATGTCCTCGGGTAATCGCATTAACATGGATATCTTCACTCCGGCGCTGATTTTCGACTACATGTCCGGCAACAGCTATGCGTTGAGCGATTACCTTTATCTGTCGGTCGGTTGCACGCTGGTCGTACTCGGCTCCGGCCTGATCGCGTGGCCCGTGGCCCGACTGCTGGGCTACCAGTGGAAAACCCTGGTACCGCCGATGATGTTTAACAATTGCGGCAACATGGGACTACCGCTGGTTGTCCTGACATTTGGTGAAGCCATGCTGCCGGCGGCTATCCTGTTACTGGCGATCTCGAACTTTTTCCATTTTCTGATCGGACAGCAGCTGGTGACCCAGCACTGGTCGCCGAAAGCGGTTGCAACCAATCCCATGATTGTGGCAACGGTGGCGGGGATCGCGGTATCGGTCTCGGGCATTGTGATCCCGGAGACATTGCGCCAGCCAATTCACATGCTGGGGCTGATATCTATCCCGCTGATGCTGTTTTCTCTCGGGGTACGCATGATCGCGATCGATTTCAGCGACTGGAAAATCAGTTCGGTCGGAGCGCTGCTGTGCCCGCTCAGCGGCCTCGCTATCGCCTTGCCATTCGTGTTGCTGGTGCCGTTATCGGCCGATCAGGCATCGCTGCTGTTGCTGTTCAGCGTGCTGCCGCCGGCGGTGCTTAACTTCATAGTCGCGGAGCGCTACGGCCAGGAGCCGCATCGAGTCGCATCGATCGTGCTGGTCGGAAACCTGGCCAGCGTGCTGATGATACCGATAACGCTGTGGTTTATATTATGAATCGAAACGTCTTTCTGCTCGCGCTTGCTCAGGCGTTAATGATGTCGGTGAATTCGCTGATGGTGACTTCGGCTGCGATTATCGGCAGCCATCTGGCGACCAACAAGGCGCTGGCAACGGTGCCATTGGCGCTGCAGTTCGTCGCGGTCATGCTGACCACTATTCCGGCGTCGATGCTGATGGCGCGGATCGGGCGCAAACCGGGTTTTATGCTGGCCACGCTGATCGGTATCTCCGGCGGCGCCTGCGGCGTGATCGGTATCTACCAGGATTCGTTCCTGCTGTTCTGTATCGGCACCATCGGTACCGGAATCTATACCGGTTTCGGTAACTACTTTCGCTTTGCCGCGACCGAGGTTTCGCCGCCCGAGAGCAAGAACACCGCGATCAGTTACGTGCTCGCCGGCGGCGTGCTGGCCGCGGTGATCGGGCCCAACCTGGCGAACCTGAGCAAGGACATGTTCGCCATTACCTATCTCGGCACGTTGTTTTCGGTCATTTTGCTGTACAGCCTCAACGGTATCAATTTTCTGTGCATGAAGCTGCCAAGACCGGTAGCGCGCGATTTTCGCCAGAACACCAGGCCGATGTCGGAAATAGCCAGCCAGCCGACCTTTATCGTGGCGGTCGCCAGTGCCGCGATCGGTTACAGCGTCATGGTCCTGTTGATGACGGCCACACCGTTGGAAATGACCCATCAGCATCATCCGTTCAGCGACGTCGCCTTTGTCATTCAATGGCATGTGCTGGGTATGTTCGTGCCGTCATTTTTCACCGGGCAATTGATCAACCGCTTCGGCGCCCAACGAATTATTCTCGGCGGCGCCTGCCTGATGATTCTATGCATCCTGCTGAACTTCAGCGGTACCTCGGTTACGCATTTCTGGGCCGCGCTGCTGTTACTCGGGGTTGGCTGGAACTTCATGTTCATCGGCGGCACCAGCCTGTTAACGGAAACCTATAGTGCCGAGGAAAGCGCCAAATCACAGGCGCTCAACGACTTTGTCGTTTTTTCGTCGGCGGCCTGCGCATCGTTCGGCGCCGGGGCGATGCTGTATACGCTTGGCTGGGAGCTGGTCAACTTTGCGGTAGTGCCGTTAATCGTACTGGTCTCACTGGCGCATGGCTGGCTATGGCTGCAGCGGCGACGCCAGCTGGCTACAGGTCAGTAAGCCCGTTTATCCTGTCGCCCGTCTGCAGACGGTGGTCGTGGTCGCTCAGCTCCAGCACGTACTTCGAAAATTTCGCCGCCGAATATACCGGACAGGGATCCTGCAGACAGGGCTCCAGTCGTTGCGAGTCGATCACCGTGAAATCGCCGTCTATCCAGTAAACACGCAGAGCTATCGACATATTCTTCATCCAGATTCGATGGTCGCCGGGTTGCGGATAGAGCAGCATCATTCCAGCATAGCGATCGAGATGCTGCCGGTGCATCAGGCCCTGGCGGCGCTGCGCCGGAGTGCGGGCAAGTTCGATCCGATAGCTGTCCGTGTCGATGCTTATCTCGACGAAGTCCGCAGCAATGCCGTTGAAAGTCGCCAAAACCAGGAACGGCAGAATCGCGCACAGTAGCGGCTTTTTTAGCGATCGTGCTATAAACAGGCATGATTGTGACATATTTACAGATACCGGCGACATTTCATCTGAACCTTTAGATTATTCACATAATAACTTGATAATACACAAAAAACTCTCTATATAAGGAGTTTGTCCAGTTATAACACTGTTACAATAATAAGTTGAATTAAGCGACATAAGTTATTGATATTGTTACTATGTCGGGTCCTGTCAGAATCAATGTGGGGTGAGAAAATTGATCTCGAGCACAGATAAAAAGGCCGATATTCCAAAGGACTCAAATATCGAACCATACGAAAATGCGCGTCGGCTGAGTATTCTCAGGCGCCAGCGCAAAGTATTGATTGTCGACGACGAATCCACTGGACGAACGATTCTCGCCAAGATTATCCAGCAAGCCGAGGAAGATGTCAGCGTCGATTCCTTCGACAATCCTCTACAAGCACTGCAGTGGCTGGACCACAATCACCCGGATCTGATCATCACCGATTATCGCATGCCGGACATTAATGGCGTCGAGCTGATCAAACAGATTCGCGCCAAGCCCGCATGCCAGGATATTCCGATTATGATGATTACCGTGGTCAGCGAAAAGTCGGTACGTTACGACGCGCTCGAAGCCGGCGCCACCGCCTTCCTGACCCGCCCCATCGACCAGATCGAATGCCGCACCTGCTGCCGCAATCTGCTGAAGCTGCATGAGCAGCAATCGATCATCCAGGATCGGGCCGACTGGCTGGCACGCCAGGTCGAGGTTGCAACCCAGCAAATCGTCTCGCGCGAACATGAAACCCTGTTGCGTCTGGCCAAGGCGGGCGAATATCGAGATGAAGTTACCGGCAATCATGTGGTGCGTATGGCCAAGTACTCGCGCGAAATTGCCGAAGCCCTGGGATTGTCTGAAAAAGAATGCGATGAAATCGAGTACGCCGCGCCGATGCACGATATCGGTAAAATCGGTATCCAGGACAAGATCCTGCTCAAGCCCGGCAAGTTCGAGCAGCAGGAGTGGCTGACCATGCAACAGCATACGATTATCGGTCACTCGATACTGTCCAACAGCCAGTCTCGTTACATCCAGACCGGCTCGATCATCGCACTCAATCATCATGAACGATTCGACGGCACGGGCTACCCCAACGGCCTTTCAGGCAAGGATATTCCACTGGTAGCGCGCATAGTCGCGGTGGCGGACGTATACGACGCATTGGTATCGACCAGACCATACAAACGCGCCTGGGAAGCCAAGGATGCCCAGGATTACCTGCACAAGCACGCCGGCACGCAGTTTGATCCGATTTGCGTGGAGGCCTTTTTCGAACGTCTCGACAATATCACACACATACATCAAACCTTCAGCGACGACTAATCACTAGCGCTCTACCGGCTGAGAATGAAGACTACTGACGCAAAAGCAGGCCCGCTTGCCAGGCTGAACCATCGGCTAAAGCGAACTGGTGACTCTGAGCCAGAACAGTCCAAGCTGAGGCTCGCGATCGGTTTCATCGTCGTTGCTTACATCATTATCCCCTGGGGCCAGGGCGAGACCCTGACCAGTACCATAACTTCGCTGGCCGGGATAATGGGCACTATCTACTACAGCTTGGCCCTGGTGATTTTCGCCGCAATCGTCATTCACCCGAAAGCATCGCAATTCAGGCGCATTTGCGGCGCAGTACTCGACATGGGTATGCTGTCATGGCTGATGTACTATTCTGGTGCGGAAACAGTGCCATTTTTCCTGATTTATCTCTGGGTCATTCTCGGCAACGGCTTTCGCTTCGGCCTCACCAATCTCTACATCTCCCAGGGCATCGCCATTGTCGGCTTTTCCGGGGTTGTCATCTGGAGCGAATACTGGCAGCAGCACCTCATCTTCGGTATCAGCCTGCTACTGACAATTTGCCTGCTACCGCTTTACGCCGGTTTCCTGATCAAGAAACTGCATGCCGCGGTGAACATGGCCAAGCAGGCCAACGAGGCCAAGAGCCGCTTCCTCGCCAACATGTCGCACGAGCTTAGGACGCCGCTGAACGGTGTCATCGGTATGGGCGATCTGCTGCGCGAAACGAATCTGAACAGCGAGCAGCAAGAACTCATTAACACGATGCACAATTCGGCCAACACGCTGCTGGAACTGATCGAAAACGTGCTCGATATCGCCAAGATCGAGTCCGGAAAGATCATCATCGAATCCAGGGATTTCGATCTGCACGGGTTGGTCAACTCGGTGATTTTCATGCTTGCACCAATGGGTGAAAAAAAGAATCTCACGGTGTCCGGCAATTTCGACCCGGAAACCCCGTTCGCGCTCAAGGGAGATCAGCAGCATTTACGCCAGGTGCTCATCAACCTGATCAATAACGCCATCAAGTTTACCGAGAAGGGTTCGGTTATCCTGTCGGTGCGCCTGATCGGGGGCACTGTGTCGACACCGCGGATTCGTTTCGAAATCGTCGATACCGGCATCGGCATCGCCGAGAAGGACCTCGACAAGATCTTCGACGATTTCACCCAGGCCGATGCAGGCACCGGTCGCAGCTTCGGCGGCACCGGGCTCGGAACAACGATATCGAAGGAACTGGTCGATTTGATGAATGGTGAAATCGGCGTCGTCAGTGAAGTCGGCAAGGGCTCCACCTTCTGGTTCGAGATACCGTTCCTGGCGAGCATCAACCCCGAAACCAGCATTTCCGAAAACCACGTTTTGCTGCTATCCGACGAGGATACCGCCGCCGTGATCAGGCCTTCGCTCAAATACTGGCAGGTCAATTTCGACTGGGTACGCACTTCCAGTCGCGCGCTGTCGCAAATGATCCAGGCCTACGATGACGATAATCCTTACGAGACGATCGTGGTCGACCAGGGCTGCCTGGTCGATATCAACGCGACTCAATTCGCGCAAATGGTCAAATCCGAGGGTTTACTGGAAAACACTTCCATGGTGTTGATCAATTCATCCGACACCATGATCGACGCCAACCGCACCAACCATTACTACATATCGACTATCGCCAATCCCGAGGAGAAACGACCCCTGTTCAACGCATTGCACGCGGCGCAGAGCGTGAACCTGAGCGACAGTAAAATCGTCACCATGGCCGAGCATTACGCCAAACAGGCCGGTGAATCTTCGCTAAATATCCTGGTCGCCGAAGACAACCAGGTAAACCAGCAGGTCATCAACGGCATCCTGCGCAACGCAGGGCACAACGTGCGCGTTGCCGACACCGGTGAAAAAGCACTAGACATACTGTCCGACGAGCTGGAGCAGATCGACATGCTTATCCTCGACATGAACATGCCTGAGGTTTCGGGCGTCGAGGTGGTGAAGTCCCTGCGCTTCATGGATACCAGCGCCCAGTTACCGGTCATCATGCTGACCGCCGATGCCACACCCGAAGCCCGCGAGAAGTCCCTGGCCGCCGGTGCGAACCGCTTCCTGACCAAACCGATCGACGCCCGCGGATTGCTCGAGTGCATCGCCATGCTATCGAAAAACATCCGCAAAACCAGGGTAAAGAGTAAACCACCGTCAACGCGGGAATCCCGAACCCAGTTACGCTCCAACTACAGCGAGTCCGAATGGTACGACAATATCGTGTTGCACGAACTCGACGTGCTCGGCGACGACCCTGAGTTTATTAAGACGCTATTGAAAAACTTCGAAAAGGAAGGCGCGCAGCGCGTATTGGACATCGAGAAATCCATGTATGACGACTACCTCGAGTATCGTGAAAGCCTGCATGCACTCAAGGGATCAGCGACTGAACTCGGAGCCAATCGACTGGTAGAAATATGCCTGCAAGGAGAAGCGCTGAAACCCTACGATATGGGCAGCGAAAAGATTGAGCAGATAAGCATGCGGATCGCGGAAATTTTTAACAACACCGTCGCTGCATTGAACAATGCAGCGACGGCCGAAGAAGACAACGTTTACTCGAAGAAATTACCCGAGCGCTAGTCTGGTCTAGGCGCTTACCTGCACGCGGTTGTTCTGCCGCCGAACCAGGCGCTCCACCATGCGCAGATCTTTGTCGGAGAGTCTTAGCGCGGCGTCTGCCCAGACCTTGCCGATGTCCATCATCTCCTCATAGCCTACCTGGTTACAAATATCCTTGACTTGCTGCATCGAGCGATAGGTGTTTTTCGAACGCTGGGTGGACTTGATATAGCGGTAAATCGCGACCTCGCCCTCGCCTTTTTCCGCCAGTATGTCGACCAGACCCATGTCGTAGAGTTTTTCCGCGCTGTAGATGCCGCCGCTCATGATCATCTTTTCCGCCTCGGCGAAACCGATCTTTCTCGACAGTATTGAAAACGCGCCCATGCCGGGAAACAGATTGAAAAGAACTTCGGGCAGGCCGCACTTGGTGCCACGTTCGGCTACCACGACGTTAGCAGAAAACGCCGCTTCGAAACCGCCGCCCAGGGCATCACCCTGGATCAGTGAAATACTCGTCATATCCTCGCCAAAATGGACCATGTTCTGATAAACGAGGTCGATACTAAGCTTGGCATAACTGAGCAAAGCGTCTCGGTCGCGATTACGAATATACTGGCAGAACAGATCCAGATCACCGCCCAGGTTGAACACGCCTTCGGTATCGGAACCGAGGACGAGAAAATCGTATTTTTCACCATTGGTTTCCGCCATATCCTGCTTGACGGTTTCGATTTGATCAGTGATTTCGTTCAGCAGTCTTACCGTGAACGCAGGACGCGGCGCGCCTTTCATCAACAGCCAGATAATCCGGTTTCTGGCATCGTAATAGGTTTTTAGCTGGGATTGGTCGGTATAAGCCTGCTGGTCAGGCGTAACTTCATTGATATATGCTACATTGCTCATTATTGTCTCTCCGGATGTTGTTTTCTTCGTGCCCGAATATTGCATTCAGGAACTAGCTTAGGTAACGAGCCCTGATGCGCTAAATCGTTTTATATTCAGGACTTTACCCACCCTTTCTCAGCAGTGGGTTATGAGGCTAATTTACCCAAATGAGCAGTGATTGCAAGCAAACTGTGACCAAGTTCACAGTTCAAATTATAGAATTTACATTAAGTATGAAACTTAAATTATTGCCATGTAAGAATTATATGGCAATAAACTTTATATAATAAATATTTCACTTTTACTATAAAAAGCAATCAATCCACCTTAAAAAGAACGCCAAAGTGTTTGATTTTGAACAACATAAAGTGTCGAGAAATCGACGATTTACTGTCAAGATTTTGACCAATTAGTGACCAGATCAGTCAGATTCGTCGATCCAGGCCATCTGGATCGCTTCCAGTATCTTTTCATTGGAATGATTGGGGTCATCGTCAAACTCATCCAGTGCACAGATCCAGGCATGCAGATCGGTAAATCGCACGTATTGAGGATCGACATCGGTATGGGTTTCCGCAAGCTCGATTGCGATATCGAGCGTATCGGTCCATTTCAGGCTCATGTTTCCCTCCTAGTGGTTTTCAGACACCATATTGATGGTGTATTTCGGAATTTCGATGGTCAGGTCTTCGTCCCCGACAATAGCCTGGCAACTCAGCCGTGAATCCATATCCAGGCCCCAGGCCTTGTCGAGATAATCGTCTTCATCCTCGGTCGATTCTTCCAGCGAATCGAATCCTTCGCGGACATAGACATGACAAGTGGTGCAGGCGCAGGATTTTTCGCAGGCGTGTTCGATATCGATATGATTGTTTAACATCGCATCGCACAGGCTGATTCCCGGATCGGCGTCGAAATGCGCGCCATCAGGACAGATATCATCGTGGGGCAAGACCGTAATCTTGGTCATCAAACATCAACCTCGTCAATTTGTTTACCCGCAAGCGCCCGTTTGACACTTGCATTCATGCGTCGCGCGACGTAAACCTCGCTTACTTTCTCGACCGCCTTGATCAAATTTTTCAGCTTTTCGGCCGATGCCGTTTCGATTGCCGATTCCAGGCCATTACGTTTTGCAAGTATCTGCGCCCGTTCCGAATCGTCAAGCAGTTCCGCGCCATCCTCGTCCAGCGCCGCATCGACGGCTTCGATCACGCGCTGCGCTTCTACCTGCTGCTCGCGCAGCATGCGCAATTCGATGTCTTCTCGCGCATGCTCCATCGAGGCGCGCAGCATGGATTCTATTTCGCTATCGGTCAATCCATAAGATGGCTTGACGACGATTTCAGCAGAGACGCCGCTGGTGGTTTCCTCGGCGCTAACCGACATCAGGCCGTCGGCATCGACCTGGTAGATAACGCGAATTCTGGCGGCGCCGGCTACCATCGGCGGAAAACCACGCAGTTCGAAACGCGCCAGCGAGCGGCAGTCCGAAACCAGCTCACGCTCACCCTGAACCACGTGAATCGACATCGCTGTCTGACCATCCTTGAAAGTAGTGAACTCCTGCGCCCTGGCCACCGGTATTGCGGTATTGCGATCGATGATTTTTTCGGCGAGCCCGCCCATGGTTTCGATACCCAGCGATAACGGCAGTACGTCGAGCAGCAGCATGTCGTTATCGGGTTTATTGCCGGCAAGAATATCGGCCTGAATCGCGGCGCCGAGAGCGACCACCTGGTCCGGATCGAGTTCGCACATGGGTTTGCGCCCGAAAAATTCACCCACCATCGACTGTACCAGCGGCACCCGGGTCGAGCCGCCGACCATAACCACGTCGTCGATCTGGTCTGCTTTCAGGCCTGCATCATGCAAAGCACGCCTGCAGGCCTGCAGCGTCTTTTTGACCAGATTCCTGATCAGTTCGTCGAACTGGTGCCGATCGATTTCCGTACGCCAGCTTCGCTCCCGGTAGTCGACCGAGAACTCTACCGCCTCGCTCAGTGTCAGGGCCTCCTTGGCGTTTCTCGCGGCAAGTAGAATCTGCCGGTTCAAGCCCGCATCCAGCGCCTCGATGCCGCAGTGCTCGATAATCCACTCGCCGAGCGCATGGTCCATATCGTCACCGCCCAGCGCCGAGTTTCCGCCGGTAGCGAGTACCTCGAAAACCCCCCGATTGAGCCGCAGGATCGAGATGTCGAAGGTTCCTCCGCCGAGATCGTATACCGCGATCACGCCATCAGCCTTCTGGTCGAGGCCATAGGCCACCGCTGCCGCGGTCGGTTCGTTCAGCAATCGAAACAGGTTCAGCCCGGCAAGCCTGGCCGCGTCGCGCGTGGCCTGGCGCTGGGCATCGTCGAAATAGGCGGGCACGGTAATCACCACGCCTTCCAGATCACCGTTCAGACTTTCGACAGCGCGTTGCGACAACGCCCGCAGGATTTCGCTGGATATTTCGACCGCGCTGAAGTCGCCGCCGGCGGTGCGTATGCGCGGAACCGGGCTGTCCTCTGAACTGATAAATTCGTAAGGCATGACCTCACCCAGCCGGCTAACGTCTTCGAGGCCCCGCCCCATCAGCCGTTTGACCGAGGAGATGCTATTCAGCGGATCGCTGCTCTGGTGCGCCCAGGCCGGATAGCCCACCTGGCACTGGTCGGCGTCATAGCAGACCACCGACGGCAGCAGGTTTCGGCCCTCGGCATCGGGCAGGCAAACGGCTTCACCGCTACGCACCGTGGCTACCAGCGAATTGGTGGTGCCGAGATCGATTCCGACAGCGTGCCGATGCTGGTGCGGCGCACTCGATTCCCCGGGTTCGGATATCTGTAATAACGCCATCAGTCGGCTTCCAGTTCGAACTGGAGCTCGGAAAGCTGTTGCTGAATTCGCTGGATAAACTGCATCTTGCGACTACTGTCGATGGCGGCATCTATATTGCCGGTATCGAAATGCTCGACAAAATCATGCGCCAGTTGATGAGCGCGATGCGTCAGACGCGATTCGATTTTTTCACTGCGCTCGAGGGCATCCTCGCCCTGCCGGCACGACTCCACTTCCTCACGCAGGTCGATCTGCTCCATTAGAAACTCGGTATCGGAGGTCGTCGCCGAATCATCGGGAAGGCTGGCGCCATTTAACTCGAGCAGATAGCGCGATCGTTTAACCGGGTCGCGCAGGGTTTCGAACGCCTGGTTAACCCGGGATGCTACCTGCACCGACAGGCGTTTATCCAGGTCGCTGGAACCCACGTGCCGATCGGGATGAAAACTGGCCTGCAGCCGCTGCTGAGCGGCATGCAGTGCGGATAGGTCAATATCGAATACGGGATTCAAACCAAATAGCTCGAAATAGTTTTGGCTAAGTTCGGGGGACTGCATGATTATGTCGAGGGATCAGACGGTAAAACTCTCACCGCAACCGCAGGCATCCTTAGCGTTGGGATTTTTGAACTGAAATCCCTCGTTCAGGCCTACCTTGGCAAAATCGACCTCGGTGCCGTCGAGAAACATCAGGCTTTTCTGGTCGACGACAACCTTGACGCCCTTGGTTTCGAAAACCTCGTCACCTTCCTGTAACTCGTCGACGAATTCGATGACATAGGCGAGCCCGGAGCAGCCGGTCGTTTTCACACCAAGCCTTAAACCAATGCCTTTACCGCGGTTTTGCAAAAAGTGCTGCACTCTCGATGCCGCTATATCGCTAAGATGAATCGCCATGTGTATCTCTTTATCCCGCTGCCTGGCGGATAACCGCCGGTAAGCTGTCTACCAGTTGCTGAAGTTTAACTGCCAATTGTTCCGCATCCTGCAGGCTGTTGTCCATGCCGAAACTGACCCTGAGCGCATTTAACGCCAGGTTGTCGTCTACGCCCATCGCCTTGAGTACGTGGCTGGGTTCGGTGACCGCGCTATGGCAGGCGGAACCGCTCGACAGTGCAAATCCCGCGCGGTCAAGCTCCATTAAAAGGGTTTCGCCATGGTAATACGGCAGGGCGAAGTAAGTCGTATTCGGTAACCTTGGCGCCTGTTGCCCAAACACGATACTGCCGGGGATATCGGCGAGCATCGCCTCGAACGCGTCTCTCAGATGCGTTAGGTGGTGGTGTTTTTGATCCATTTCAAGGCGCGCCATTTGCGCCGCCTTGCCGAGTCCGACGATGCCGGCCACGTTTTCGGTACCGCCGCGGCACCTGTTTTCCTGATCGCCGCCACTGATCAGTAACTGCCTGGGTTTGCAATTCACCACCAGTGCGCCCACGCCCTGGGGACCACGCAGCTTGTGTGCGGAAAAACTGACGGCATCAATGGTCATTTGCGACAGGTCGATCGGAATCTTGCCGATCGCCTGGGTGGCATCGCTATGTATCAGGCAGGTATCGCGATCGACCATGTCAGCCAGCGCCTGCAGCGGCTGAATGACGCCGGTTTCATTGTTTGCGTAAATAATCGATAACAGTTGCGCATCCGAGTTTACAACCAGCGGCCGCGCCGCCTGCAAATCGATCTGCCCATGCGGGTCGGAATCGAGCAATATGACTTCCACCGCTTCTGACTGCAGCTGCCGCAAAGGCTCGAGAACGCTCGAATGCTCGATCCGGCTGCTGATAACCGGTCGCTTACTGCCGCGATCCACGTAACCTTTCAACAGCAGGTTGTTTGCCTCGGTGCCACCCGAGGTAAATATCACCGCCGCGCTGTCACAGCCGAGCAGCTGCGCGACTTCGGCGCGCGCCGATTCGACCGCGGAACGCGCCATGCGTCCAAAACTGTGCAGGCTCGAAGGATTTCCAACCGGGTTTTGCAGGAACGGCATCATCGCCTCGATGACTTCGGGGTGCATCGGCGAGGTTGCGTTATGATCGAGGTAGATTGACATGGCCTTAGGAAAGTTTGGATCCGGTTTGTCTCAGGTCATGCACCCGCGACAATTCCTGCACCTCTTCATTGCTCATCATGTCGGCGAGAGAAATCGTGGTCAGATAGCTTTCGATCTCGGCGCTCAGTTCCTCCCACAGCTGTTCGGTCAGGCAGGGCTCATAATCCGCGGAACCATTGACGACATCCTTGTCCGCCACCTGCATTTCCTCGTCGACGGCGTTGATCACGTCGGCGATGCAAACCTGCTCGGGCGTGCCGCCGAGGCTATAACCGCCACCGGGACCACGCGTGCTGACGACCAGTTTGTTGCGGCGCATCTTGGCAAACAGCTGCTCCAGATAAGAAAGCGATATTCCCTGGCGTACCGAGATATCGGCCAGCGATACCGGCCCCTGCTCGGAGTGCATGACGAGGTCGAGCAGCGAAGTGACCGCATAACGGCTTTTGGTGGATAATCGCATGGTTAACTGGAGTGACGAAAAACGGCCTCAGTATACAATCCTGACTATTTTGGTCAACTATTATCAAGGGGTAGTCTGACTATCACCCTGGTACCATGTCCCGGGCTGCTTTCCATGTCGATGCTGCCGCCGTGCGCCTCGGCGATCAGCCGACATAAATAAAGCCCGAGCCCGTAACCGCCGGTGTCCCGCTGGCGCGCGCTATCGGGACGATAAAAGGCCTCGGTCAGGCGCGGGATGTCCTCTGGCGCAATGCCAATACCATGATCAAGCACCTCCATATTTATCATTTCCCGATCGCAATCGAGACTAACCTCGATCGCCCCGTCTTCCGCCTGCGAGTACTGGCAGGCATTGTCTACAAGGTTCTTGACCAGCAGCTTGATCCGCATCTGATCAGCCTCGAGCACGATGGGCAACAGGCGGATTTCGATGCGATCCCGGCATCGATGAGCCTCGACAACCTCTCGCACCAGGTCGTCCAGCGCGCAAGGCCCGAGATTCAGCGGCGCATGGCGGCTGTTCAGTTTCTCGGATTCGAGGATTGCCGCGACCAGGCTTTCCATTTCGCGAATATCCTCGATCAGTTTTTGCTGGATTTCGCTTTCATCGAGTAACTCGAGATTGACGCGCATGCGCGTGATCGGTGAGCGCAACTCGTGGCTGATCGCCAGCAGCAGGGCGGATTTCCCTTCCAGCATCGATTTGATCCGCGACGACATCTGGTTGATACCGTCCGCCAGCATGGCCAATTCGCTTCTTCCGCGCACCTCGACGTTCTGCTCGAGATCGCCTTCACCGATCCTGCGAACCTGCTGCGAGATGTCTTCAATCGGCCTGAACATGCGCCGAATCGCGAAATACAGCGCCAACAGGATCAAACCGAGAAACACGAACAGGTATCCGTGGCGGCGCTCCTGTCCGCGACGGAAACTGTTGTCGACCGCGAACAGGTAGCGGTAACCGCGTAACTCGATCAACAGGTACTCCGAGCGCCGATGATGGCTGAAATAAACGTTGTCGTAGGGTGCGGGCGCGGCTTCGAAACGGTATCGCGAAATAGCCTTCAGCCTGGGGCTCGACGACCACTTTACCCCCTGCCCTTCGATTCTGAGTTCGAACGGCAAATCGTCGGCCAGGCTCTGGGCCACCTCGAGGTCCGGCGGAATCCCGATATCGTCGATCAGGTACTCTATGTAGCGCTCGACATTGGGCAAAATCTCGTTTTGCACATGCGGCTTGACTCGCTTGGCGAAACTGATTCCGAGCACGACCGCGAGCGCCAGTATCGAAATCAGAAAATAAAACAACAGCCTGAATATCAGGCTTTGCCATTTACTTTGCAAATAGGCGAGCATTAGCGGTTAACGAACTGGTATCCCTGGCCGCGCACCGTGCGAATCAGCTCGGGTCGCTGTAGCTTTTGCCTGAGACGGCTGACCAGGACATCAATCGCGCGGCTGTAAATTTCGGCGTCGATACCGCGCAGTTCATTCATGATTTCGTCGCGAGACAATACGCGATCCTGATTCTGTAGCAGCAGACGCAACAGTTCGTACTCGGTTGCGGTAATCGGAATTTCGCTGCCGTTACGGCTGAGTTGCTTTTTATCCAGATCGACCGTCAGCTCACCCAGTTGATATACCGAATCGGATGCCGTCGATTTGCCGCGCCGGAAAATATTCTGGATACGCGCCACCAGCTCTCGCGGCTCGAAAGGTTTGGGCAGATAGTCGTCGGCGCCCAGTTCCAGGCCGACCACCCGATCCATGACTTCACCGCGTGCGGTCAGCATTACGATCGGTATATCGCTGAACTGGCGAAGCCTGCGGCAGGTCTCGAAACCATCGATTTCGGGCAGCATGACATCGAGCACGACCAGGTCGAATTTTTCGCGCCTGATGCGCTCGATACCCTGCAATGGATGGGTTTCGCTCTGCAGCGACATATCGAACCTGGCGAAATACTGTTGCAACGGTTCGGCAAGCCGCTCGTCGTCGTCAATCAGTAATAGTTTACGCATTTGCCCGCCCGTACCAGCTGAAGGCGCACATTGTACAACGCGGCTTCCGTTTGAGAAGCCGCGTTGCGTGCCAGCGGTGAGATTATTCGATACTGCCGGGATTGCCTGAGTGGCGCTGCCCGTGCCCATGATGTCCATGGCGGCGATGATTTTTCACAAACTCCTGTAATTGCGTTTTCTGTTCGGCGCTTAGCGAATCGAGGAAAACGGCGAGTGACGAGATTACCAGCGGCGCCTTTTCGTTGACCAGCTGCGTTTTCTGCTGCACGATTTCAAGCGCGCGCGCCTGGTTGAAACTCGGATCCTGCAACAATGCGCCAATCTCGTTCATCTGCTGCTGTTTCGACGCCCTGGCTTCGAGCATGATCGCGACCACGGTTTCGGCGAGAGTGGAAAAATTCTGCTGTTGCTGGCTATCGAGATCCAGTTTTTTGGTGACACGCTCGGTCACAAAATCGGCCTTTTCCTCGGGCGTCATGCCCCAGTCGCCATGTTTACTAAACGCGTAAACCGCGCCTGAACTACCGGCGACGATAAGTACTGCAGTAATAATTTTGGTTGAAAGTTTCATCGGATTCTCCGTTGTTGGTTAACGAAGACAGATTCTAGAGACCGGCCTGTTACAAAGCTTTTCCATCGGGTAACGATTTGTAACAGTTTGTAACAGTCAATTACGCCGTTTTTCGATGGCGCTGAGCATTCCGCGCAGGATATTGATTTCGTTGCGGGTCAATTCGCTGCGCAGGTATAGACGCCGCAGACGCTGCATGATCAGCCCGGGTTGTTTCGGATCCATGAAACCGGTGGATTCGAGTACCTGTTGCAGGTGCTCGAAATATCGCTCAACCTCACCGCTGGAGGCCCGCAAATCCTGCGGCTCGGGCGTTTTGACGGTCGGCTGCCTGGCCTGCCGGCGATAGATTTCGTAACACAGTACCTGAATTGCGGAGGCCAGGTTGAGCGAACTGAATTCCGGATTTGTCGGAATGTTCACCATGTAATTACAAAGCTGCAACTCTTCATTGGAGAGTCCCGAATGTTCGCGCCCGAATACCAGCGCCACGTGATCGCTTTCATCCATCGACGACAGCTTGACGGCAAGGCCCTCGGGATCGAGCTCGGGCCAGGCTAGCGAGCGATGACGGGCGCTGGTCGCGATAACGAAATTGCAATCGGCCACCGCCGGTGCCAGCTGCTCGCAGGTCTTGCGATTATCCAGCACTGCGTTTGCGCCCGACGCGCGGGCATAGGCGATCTCCCCGATCGGGCATTGCGGATCGACCAGGGTCAAGTTGGCGATGCACATGTTGTGCATCGCGCGCGCGGCGGCGCCGATGTTTCCGGGGTGGGTGGTGCCGACCATCACGATCTTGATATTTTCAAGTTTCAATTATTTTGTCTCGCTGTTCGTACTCGCGGGTTTCACTGGTCTATTGGCGGGCGCTTTGCTAGACTGCGCGCCTTTTTCAGCACGACGAAATCCCGCCCATGCAACCCATGCTCAATATCGCGATTCGAGCGGCTCACCGCGCCGGGGATTTTATCGTTCGTAAAATCAACAAACTACCCGACTTGCAGGTCGAAGTAAAAGCCCGCAACGATTTCGTCAGCGAAGTCGACCGCGAGGCCGAAGCCAGGATCATCGAAGACTTGCTCAAGTCTTACCCGGATCACGGTATCGTCGCCGAAGAGTCCGGACAGATCGAAGGCGAAGGCGAGTACCGCTGGATCATCGACCCGCTCGACGGCACCACTAACTACCTGCACGGTTTTCCGCATTATGCCGTTTCCATCGCCTGCGAACATCGCGGGCGCCTGACGCATGGCGTTATTTACGATCCGTTCAAACAGGAATTGTTCGCCGCCAGCCGCGGAGACGGCGCCACCTTGAATAACCGTCGTATTCGCGTCAGCAAAATCAAATCCGTCGAAGGCGCATTGATCGGCACCGGATTTCCTTTTAAGAATCCCGCCGATCTCGATGAATTCCTGCGCTTGTTCAGCGCGTTTTTCAAATCAGCCAGCGACATGCGCCGAGCCGGCTCGGCGGCGCTCGACCTGGCCTATGTTGCGGCAGGTCGACTCGATGGATTCTGGGAGTCCGGGCTAAACGCCTGGGACATAGCCGCCGGCGCCCTGATCGTTCGTGAAGCGGGAGGAATCGCAACCGATTATCAGGGCGATGAAAAATTTCTCGAAAACGGACAGGTGGTGGCCGGAAACCCCAGGATCATCGCCGATATGCTGCGTACCATAAGCCGCCATCACAAGCGCTAGCCGATGTGTTTCGATACATTTCCTTCTGATTAAAGTAATTCAATGTTAGGAGCACTCGAAGCCTGCGAACAGGTCCATGATCGCGAAGCGAAAATCAAGGCCGCGGTGACTGGCAAGAATGCTAATCACGACAAGCCCTGTTGAACCGGTTCAGCTGCTTTAAGCAGATTAGAAACCGTGCTTTTGCAGGATTTTCTGCATCGTGCCGTCCGCCGTAATCTCCGCCAGCCCGCGATTAAAGTCACCCAATATGGTTTGTGAATCGGGATTCTGCTTCGATACCACCAGGTGCTGAGTTTCAACTTTAACCGGGGGCCGCATCCAATGGACCTGGTGCTTGTTCAGTGGGTGATCCGTATCGAGAATATGCTGCGCCACCAGTTTGTCGATCAACACCAGATCGATCCGCCCACGCAGCAACTTGTTCAGGTTCAGGGCATCCGTGTTCACTACCTCGGTGGAGAGCCCGGCTTCGTCAAAACCGGGGGGATTTACGTAACCACGTACCACGCCGATTGTATACGGTTTCAAATCCCTAAATTTGCTGAAAGTAATATCATCCTCGAGGCGTTTGAAAAAACCGATTTCGTTTGCCGGCAGAGCATCCGAGTACTCGAACCACTGCTCGCGCTCCTTGCGATACCACATCGTGTACAGCACCGGGTATTTACCGGCTTTCGCTCCATCAAAGGCACGCTGCCAGGGTAAAAATTTCACCGTGGCAACGTAACCGGATCTAACGAAAGCAGCAATCACAATTTCGGTGATAAATCCGTTACCCTCCAGTTCACTGCCGTAGTAGGGTGGATATTCTGTTGCAACGATTGCAATGTGCTTTTCATCGATTGCCAGGGCTGCATCGAAAACAATGCATATCAGCGCCAGGAGAACGAGCTTTAACCTGGTAAATCGCATCTGCCCCCCCCTGAACCTGACCATGAGCGTGAAAAACAGGAAGGCATAACGGCTCCAATATCGGCATCTTTATTCCGGCAATTAAACAACACTGGTTGATACGATTTCATGTAATTGCTCATTCGAGACCATTGACGGCCCTAAGCCCGTGTTTTTTCAGAATCTCGTGAATCCTTCCTTGAGCCTCAAGTCGATCCAGCCCGCGATTGAAGTCCTCTACCAGCTGCAAATGACCTTCGATATTTTTCGACATCATCAGATATATGGGCAGCGTCTCCAGCGCGGGTTCGAGCGCTTCCAGCTCTGTTTTATACTCTGGGAGTTCATTGTTCAGGAGATACGTAGCCAGGGCTCTATCGATCAGGATCATATCGACCCGATGATTTGCAAGTTTGCGTAAATTCGCTTGATCGGAATCGGCAACATCTGTCTTAAGATGAGCAGCCTCGAATGCAACCGGGTTTCGATAAGCCTTGACGACACCGACCGTGTAGGGTTTTAACGCTGCGTAGCTGGTAAATTTATCGGGTTCTGCTCCCCGACGCTTGTAAAAGACAAGTTCGTTTCCCGGCAAGGGGTCAGAGAAAATAAACCAGGACTCCCTTTGCTTCGAATGCCAGCCGCCGTGCACACCGTGAACCTTACCGGCCTTGGCGTATTCCATCGCCCGAACCCAGGGGACAAAACGAATCGTCGCAACATGCCCGACTTCAGCAAACGACTCGGTGACGATTTCCGTCAGCGGGCCGCCTTGCGGTAGTTCGGCGCCAAAATAAGGGGGAAAGTCGGTGCTCAGTAGTTGAATGTCGGCAGCAGTTGCAGTCGAGAACAGGCCGGTTAGAGCAAATATAATAAAAAAGGTCCGCACAGTCAGCACTACTCGATTATCCAAGGTATCGATGCAATTCAGAGAACACTTCCTGTACTAGCATCGATATATATACGATGCTACAAATCCATTTGCATTTTGCTACCAGCCCAGATTAACCAATAAGAAATACCACCAAATTGATATAGATCAATCCTGAAGACGGGCTAAGGAATAGCCTATTAAAAAGTCTCTGGAACCATTCCTATCCGAGCGGCCGATTTGGAAGATACCGGCATACACAGACCCGCAATAATGCGCTTGCTAGCTTTCAGATCGCTGCGGGCCAAGTTCCTCGCTATAGCGGTACCACTAGTGCTTGCCTCGACGCTGGGCCTGCTGGCTGTGATACAGCTGAACGCGGAAAGCGTCTTGCATCAAGAACTGAAAGATAAGCTGCTTAGAACCACTTCCATACAGAGCGCCACCCTCGCCGGGCCCCTGTGGAACATCGATAAAAACCAGGTGACGCTCATATTGGCCGCAGCTGCGATTGATCCTGACGTTCTCGGTGTTGCGGTTTACGATGAGTCTGGAGAAATTTTTGATCAGGTCGGTTCACTCGAAGCTGAAGGAATCCGAGTGTATCGACTGCGTGAACCTATCCAGTATTTCAGTGGCGGAGAAAACCAGATCATTGGTCAGCTCGAGGTTTCGCTTGCCGATACCAGGATTCGAGAAATGACGCATGAACGAAAAATACTTGCCGGTATGATTGCGGTATTGCTGATCTTTGCAATTGTATTGAGCGTCATAATCGCGCATGGGCGCAGTATCGGAAAACCGCTGAAACTATTACTGCAAGCTATTCACCAGGTACAGGAAAAGAACTCACGCCAGGAAATCAAGTGGGATAGCCGTGACGAAATGGGACAGGTCATCTCTGCCTTTAATGCGATGCAAGACCAACAGGCTACCTACGAGGCCGAGCTAACAGCCGCACGGGAAACACTCGAACAGCGCGTTGCTAAAAGAACCGAGGAACTCGCGCAAGCGCGTGACGAGGCTGAAGTAGCAAATCAGGCAAAATCCGCCTTTCTCGCCGTTATGAGTCATGAAATTCGAACACCAATGAATTCAATTATTGGTATGACCGATATGCTCCTCGATAGCGATCAGTCGCATGAGCAGCAGGAGTTTAGTGAAATTATTCGTGACAGCAGCGAATCCCTGCTCACTATAATCGATGACATACTGGATTTCTCCAAGATCGAGGCCGGCCACCTGGACCTATCCAGGGAACCATTCGAGTTGCGGGAATGCGTACAGGGTGCTGTCGACCTGTTATCAAACAAGGCCACGGCGAAAAATCTCGAACTCGTTTACGTCATTCACAGCGGCGTCGAGGAACGAATTCTCGGTGATAGTAGCCGAGTACGCCAGATTCTGATCAATCTGCTCGGCAATGCGGTAAAGTTTACCGAACGGGGAGAGATAGTTTTATCGGTCGCCCTCGATGCAAATGTCAATTCTGAAACAGAAGGCCGGGAATCGACCCAACGGCTGCATTTTCAAATACGTGACACCGGCATCGGCATTCCAGCCAGCTTGATGAATCGCCTGTTTAAACCTTTTAGCCAGGTGGATGCGTCGATAACGCGACATTACGCTGGCACGGGACTCGGGCTGGCGATATGCAAACGCCTTGTGGATCTCATGGAAGGCGAAATATGGGTGGAAAGTATCGAGGGCGAAGGCAGCAGTTTTCATTTCACACTAAGTTTTCCGCCAGCTTCGCCATCACAGTACGAGTATTTGCATAAACCCCATGACGAATTGCGGGCCAGGCAAATACTGATTGTTGACGACAATGAGAACAGTTGTAAGGTTTTGACCGAACACGCCAGGGATTGGGGCATGCAGGTTAGCGAGACCCAGTTACCCCAGCAGGCCTTGGAATGGATTGAAAAACATAAAAAATTCGATATCGCTCTCCTCGACAATAACATGCCCGAGATGAGCGGCGACCAGCTCGCGGCCGCTATCCAGGGCAAATCAAAGGGAATCTCAATCCCAGTGGTGCTTCTGACCTCTTTTGGCACACACGAAACCGAGCCGAATCCAACTGTAAAAACTCGCTTGAACAAACCTGTAAAACCAGCCCAGTTATTTGAAGTGATCGTGAACATACTGAGCGGAAAACCGCTCACAAGCAGTGCTGAAACACATGAGCTTACGGCTCGATTCGACCCGGGCCTGGGAACCGAGTTTCCAATGGAAATACTGCTTGCGGAAGACAACCCGAATAATCAGAAGCTTGCCCTGCTCGCACTACGACGTCTCGGCTACGAGGCAGACCTATCTCGTAATGGGGTCGAAGTTCTCGATAAACTGAAGGATAGAGCCTATGACGTTATTCTGATGGATATCCAGATGCCCGAGATGGATGGATTAGAAGTGACCCGACGCATTCGTCAACAAACAAAGAGCGAATCCAGGCCCTGGATTGTTGCCATGACCGCGAATGCCATGCAAGGTGATCGCGAAGTATGCCTCGAGGCAGGGATGAATGACTACGTGGGCAAGCCGATACGAATCGAAAAACTCGTGACCGCTTTGAAACGCGGCTGGTCTTCGATTACTCAAGCCGAATTAGACGGCCCTGCAATCGATGCCGCCGATTATACTGTCGAAGAAATATCTGCCGATGATTCGCTACTCGATTTCAGCGCCATTGACAGGCTTGTCGAAATTGCAGCGGACGAACCTTCATTCGTAGCCGAATTTATTGGTACCTTTCTTGAAACTGCGCCTTCAATGCTTGTCGAGATAAAAGAATGCCTGAATCAACCGGATTCAGAACGATTAAGGCGGGTTGCTCATACCCTCAAATCCAACAGCAATGCTGTCGGTGCTTATCGTCTGGGTGAGCTTTTTAAAACAGTCGAAATGATGGGCAAGGAGAAAGATTTGGCCGGTGTACCGGAACATCTGGCCCTGGTCGAGAAAGAACTCGAACAGGTGGCTGAAGCCTTGCAACCCATATGCCAAAAATACCTCGATTCCAATCGGAGCCCATGATGCAACAGGCCAACATTCTCGTGGTCGATGACGATCCGCTCAGCCGCCTGGAACTTTCACACGCGCTCAAACAACAGGGGTACTCGATCAGTCTCGCTGAAGATGGCCTGCAGGCACTCGATGCGATGGAACAGGATGATTTCGATCTGGTTCTGCTGGATATTTTGATGCCCAACATGGATGGATTTGCGGTACTCGAACACATGAAGGCAAGTACCATACAACGCGACATACCAATTGTGGTGATATCTGCGCTCGATGAAATGGACAGTATTGTCAAGGGTATCAGACTGGGGGCCGAGGATTATCTGCCCAAACCCAGTAATCTAATCCTGCTTCAGGCCCGGGTAAGCGCTTGTCTGGAAAAGAAAAGACTGCGACAGGCAATCGTAGATCAGCTCGGTAAGTATGTTCCTGAAAGTGTCGCCGCGTCGATTATTAACGATCAGAAATCCCTGAAACCGAAACGCACAACTGCAACCGTGCTTTACACCGATATTGAAGACTTCACCGGTATTGCCGAGGAAATGCCTCCCGAACGTGTCTTCGAAATGCTAAACGATTATTTTCCTACCCTTGTCGATATCATAGTGTCGCATGGCGGGGTTGTTAATCAGTTTCAGGGCGACGCCATGCTGGTGACCTACAACGTACCTGTCGAAGATCCCGATCACGCGGATAACGCGGTTAGAACCGCGATAGAAATACAGCAGCGATTAAGAGACAACAGGTTTGCAGGGATTCAGCTGCGAACACGAATCGGTGTTAATACAGGTGAGGTCATCGCAGGAAATGTCGGCTCGGGTACGAGAGTTTCGTATACGGTGCATGGGGATGCCGTCAATTCCGCCGCTCGTCTCGAACAACTCAACAAGAAATACGGCACCTACACACTGATCTCAGCTTCCACGGTCGATCGTCTTCAGGACTCATATCCGTTAATAGAAATAGGGGAAGTGCTCATCCGCGGCAAGCACAAAGCCATGTGCGTGTTTCGTCTGGACGAACCTGCTGGTGAACTAATTACCTAAAAGCACTCTGCGTTCAGCTTGCAGCGCATGACAGGAATTAACGATAGTTGCGCAACTGGCCAACCAGGATTCCGTGGATGCTGACGCGCTCGGCGGGATAAATCATCGGCTCCATATCGGCATTTTCCGGGATCAGCGCGATCTGGTTCTCGCTGCGTCGCTTGAACCGTTTTAACGTAGCCTCGGCCTTGTCGATCATCGCCACCACAATGTCACCGTCGTTGGCGACCGGTTGCTTCCTGATAATGACGTAGTCATCGTCGAGAATGCCGGCATCGATCATCGAGTCGCCGGTGACGCGCAGCGCAAACAGTTCCGGCCCCATGAACATTTCGGCCAGATTCAGCTCCTGCTGGTCCTCGATGGCTTCGATCGGCAAACCGGCGGCAATCTTGCCCGCAAGCGGGATAGTCGGCGGGCTGACCAATGGAAGCTCTTTCAAATACATGCCACGCGAATGCCCCTTGGCGCGCTCGATATAGCCCTTGTCTTCGAGCGACTGCACGTAGCGGTGGATGGTGCCATGCGAGCTGACGCCGATGGCGATGCCAATTTCCTTGAATTTCGGCGCATAACCGTGCTGCGCCAGGTAATTACGAATGAACTGGAGTGTCTTTTGTTCCTGCGAAGTTAGCATAACCGGTAACTCTTCTCATTTTCTTCTCAGCGAGTGTAGAGAAAAAAATGAGAACTTGCAAGCTTGCGCCACTTTTCGCCTGCGATACCGATGCAGGCCTGTCGCTGGCTTTTAACCGGTATCAGATTGCAAAATGACTGGCACAATAGCTCATTACCGACGTTTCACAGGCTCCACGCCCGTTGAAAAGTCATCGGCTGTCCGACATTCGAAATCCGCGCGGTGCGACCGGCTAGACGTTAGCGCTGTTAGCGGCCCTGGCGTGCCAGCGTTCGACGACCTCGCGCAACGCGAAGCAACGTTCGAGCACAGCCATGTCAGACTCCGTGATGCCCGCGTCGGCCATGTAATCGCGCCAGTTCGACGTCACTTCAAGCACCGTGCCGGCAATTTCGTTGGCGAGCTCGTCGGCCACGCCCATGCGCTTCGCCGCGGCCTGGATATTGTCGGCGGTCGGCGTGCTGCCGAAAGGACCGATGGCAATGGCATGCGATCCCTGCAGGCTGATCTGGGGCACGATATCGTAGCCGGGAGAAAACGAGTAGTCCGAAGCCGACGCTCGCTTCATGAAAGCGTGGTTGCGCAGGTGGTCGTCGGTGTTGCCGATCGCGACGTTGACTAGCATGCGCCGAAACACGTCCGTGCCGAGGTCGCTGGTCAGGTGCCCGATGCGCTTGCCGAGCTGGGTAATGCCGGGATACGACATGGTCGATTCGTCGACCTCGGTGATATCGAATTTGTTGATCAGACTCGCGACCGAAACCAGATGATGCTGCTCATCGGGGGACTGGTCGAAACGTTCCACCAATAGCACCGGCCCGCGATCGGTTTCCGTGAGGTCTACGTCGGGCACCTCGATGCCGGCATCGCGCGCCATGCGCATCGATGCGAGTTCGACCCTGCACATATCGACCAGGTCCGAGTCGCGGTTGAACTTGGCGATCCATTCACGGCCATCGTGTTCGATGAGTGACTTGGGGCGTGCGCCGCCGATGCCGCTGCCGTGGAAAAAATAGGGTTCCAGCGCGCGGTCCACTTCCTTGCCGGCATCGATATCGCCTGCGATGTGCTGCAAATGCACCAGGCTCTCGAACGGTCGCTCGGATGGTGGCCGCACCGGGTCGCCGAGATTGGCGGTGAAATGCAATGCGCCCACGCCTTCGCCCGAGGCGGCGAGCAGGAATTCGACTTGCGTGACCGGCGGCGGCTGGCGGGTCTTGGTGAGCCAGCGCCTGCCCCACTCGTCGGGTCCCGCGTCGATCATGACACCGAACATCGCGGGCGTTTCGCGGGTGCGATGCTTGACGTGGATATCGGCGTTCAATGGCAGGTTGATCGGATCGAGGGCGAATGCGCGCGGATGATCGATATAGGCTTTCGCATATTTGAAGCGGCCGAGCTTGTCGTCGACGAGCAATTGGCCGGCGAGCATGATGCTGCCGTCGCCGAGGTCCGCGTGGACGTAGAGCTTCTCCGCCATCAGATGTCGAACTCGTCGTCGGATGCGCGCGGGGCGCGGGCTCGCTTGCGCAGGGCGTTACGTCCGAGCGCCTCGCCGAGGGTGTCGTCGCCCTGGGCGACGATCCGATCGAAGGCGGTCGGCAACCCGATCACGTCGAGCAGCGCAATGTAGGCGCCGACCGTAATGTGCGGGGAGCCGGCCTCGACTTTTCTGACCGAGCTTTCGGACAAACCGGCTTTTGCCGAAATGTCCGCCTGGGTCCAGTTTCTGAGCAGGCGGGCTTCCTTCAGGCGAGCACCGAGAGCGGCCAGCGACCCCAGGGCTGCATCGCTGATCAGGGCATAAGACAGTGAGCTTCTTGGCATGATGTGAATCGAATTGTTAAATCGTTTATATAGCAGGGTAATTCATACTTATCAATTTATATAGATTTAAAACGTCAAACTTCATTCGTCATTTAAGCCTACGAATAAAAGCATGGCAGAAATTCTATCTATATATACTGATTTAAATACTTAAACGGTTTTTATAACGTGTTTATTAGAATATATTGTGCAATTGCAGGCAGAAATGCCTTTGAGTAAACCCGGATATCGCTATACCTAAAAAATTAGCTATAACCAATTTATATACATAACCTAAATTTCTTTACCTGTATATATAAACTCTTTATTTAAATAATTAATGAAGTAACGAGTTTTTCATTGATTAAACCATGGCATTGCTATACCTCGTGCGTTTATTATAATCATTTTATATAGCACAATTAATGTACTTTAACAGTATTTATTAATTGTTTTATTAAATTAGCAAATGAAGAATTGGGTTTCCATTGAATAAATCCGCGACTCGTTACCTCTCTGGCCGTAACCGGTTTATCTGCAAATTTCCCGAGCTGGGTGCGCCTATCCGGATTATGATCTACATCATCCCCCATTAATTTATATGGGAGCATGACCTCCAATCAGGCGAAGAAAACATGAAACGACACAACGTGCCAATCATAATTCCATTATTTATCTGGCTATTTACAGCTTTTACTGCAGCCGCTCACCCTTATCATGGATCGCCCGCCGATGCTCCGCTGGCATTCATCGAACATAAGACGGACGATGGGCGCCCCATATATACGAACATTCCAAAAAAATGTTTCTCGAATGGGCGGCTTATCTGCATTCAGCTCCACCCTGTTTTCAAAGGTCCGGGTACCGTCAGGAAGCGCGAATTCCAGCCTGAATCTTTATGAAGGATTTTGACGCAGCCCTTTTTCCCGCCTGCAGCGCTAGGAAGAGCAGCTGAGCTCGATATGTTGCGCCCATTCGGGCGGCGGTTGCGCGTAGGGCTCGAATTCGGCCTGTTCGTCGAAGGGTTTTTGCAACAGTTTGTCCAGCGTTTCGATCTCGCTGTAATCGCCCTGCTCGGCGGCGGCGATCGCCTGCTGCGCCAGGTAGTTGCGCAGGATGTACTTGGGATTCGTCGCCAGCATCTGGCTGCGCCTCGCTTCTGCATCCGGCTGTTCGCGCTCGAGGCGGGCGCCGAAATCGTCAAACCAGTCGTCGAAGGCATCGCGATCGACGAACATATCGCGTAATCGGTCGAGGTCAGCGGAATCGCAAAGCGCCCTGAAAAACAGGGTGTAGTCCACCCGTCCCTCCATCAACGCCAACAGCCTGCCGACCAGGTCTTCGTCGCCCTCCTGGAAAGCCTTCAATCCGAGCTTGTCCGCCATCCCCTGGTGATAGTAAGCCAGGTAAGCCGGCTGGTAATCCGCCAATAGCTGTTTGGCCTGCTCCGCCGCGGCCTCACCGCTGTCGCCATCGATCAGCGGCAGCATCGCCTGCGCCAGGCAGGACAGGTTGAACAGGCCGATACGCGGCTGCTGGTCGTAGGCGTAGCGCCCCTGTCCGTCGGAGTGGTTGCAAACGAAAGCGGAGCGGAAAGTATCGAGAAAACCGTAGGGGCCGTAGTCGATAGTCAGGCCGAGTATCGACATATTGTCGGAATTCAGCACGCCGTGGGTAAATCCGACCAGCTGCCAGCTAGCAATCAAGGCCGCGGTGCGTTCGATCACCGCGCGCAGCAGTTCGAGATAGGGATTGGCCGCCTCGGCGCAGTCCGGGTAGAACTCGGCGATGATGAAATCGGCCAGTATCTTCAGCTCTGCGTACTGCTGGCGATAAAAAAACACTTCGAAGTTGCCGAAACGCAAATGGCTGGGCGCGACCCGCGTCAACACCGCAGCGGTTTCAGGCCGTTCGCGGTAGACAGGATCCTCGCTGCCGGTCACGCACAGCGCGCGGGTGGTCGGAATACCGAGCGCGGCGACGGCCTCGCTGGCGAGAAACTCGCGCACCGTCGAACGCAGCACCGCGCGGCCGTCGCCCATGCGCGAAAACGGCGTCAAACCGGCGCCCTTGAGCTGCACTTCCCAGCGCGCGCCTTCGCGGTCGCCGATTTCGCCGATGGTCAGCGCGCGGCCGTCGCCGAGCTGCGGCACGTATACCCCGAACTGGTGCCCGGAATAGATCATCGCGATCGGGTCGCTGTCGTCCGGCGTCGCGTTACCGCTTAACAGGTCGATCAGATGCTGCTGTCGAAACAGCTGCGGATCGATATCGAACAATTCGGCCATCGCCGGGCTGAAGGCGACCAGGTAAGGATCGGTCAGCGCCTGCGGGCTGACGCGGCGGTAAAAACTGTCGGGCAGACGTCCGATGCGGGTGCGGGTATCGAGCTGCGATAACATCGGCGGCGAGCGCCTCCTGGTCAGGGATAAGATCGCGATTATGCGACCATGCGGGCAAAAAAAAGCCCCGCTATAAGCGGGGCTATTAGTCGGTCTTCGTTAACGGTTATCGATTTTCGCGGTTATCGATCAGGTTATCGACCACGCTGGGATCGGCCAGGGTCGAGGTATCGCCGAGACTGTCGATCTCGTTGGCGGCCACTTTGCGCAGGATACGGCGCATGATCTTGCCGGAGCGAGTTTTCGGCAGGCCGGGCGCCCACTGGATGATATTGACCTTGGCGATCGGCCCGATCTCTGAGCGCACCAGTTTTACCAGCTCCGCCTTGAGGTCGTCGTCGCCTTCCTGACCCGCCATCAGCGTGACATAGGCGTAAATACCCTGCCCGGTCAGATCGTGCGGATAGCCTACCACCGCGGCCTCGGCCACTTTTTCATGCAGCACCAGCGCCGATTCGATCTCGGCGGTGCCGAGCCTGTGGCCGGAAACGTTGAGCACGTCGTCGACGCGCCCGGTAATCCAGTAGTAACCGTCCTCGTCGCGGCGCGCGCCGTCACCAGTAAAGTAGTAACCCTTGTACATCGCGAAATAGGTTTCGAAAAAGCGTTTGTGATCGCCATACACCGAACGCATCATCGAAGGCCACGGCGCCTTGATCGCGAGGTTGCCCTCGGCCGGGTTGCCGTCGATTTCGTTACCCTGGTCGTCGAGCAGTACCGGTACCACGCCGAAGAACGGAAAGGTGGCCGATCCTGGCTTGGTGGTGGTAGCGCCGGGCAGCGGCGTCATCATGTGTGCGCCGGTTTCGGTTTGCCACCAGGTATCGACGATCGGGCATTTACCGTTACCGACGACGTTGTGATACCACTCCCATGCTTCCGGGTTGATCGGCTCGCCGACCGTGCCGAGCAGGCGCAGGCTGCTGCGCGAAGTCTTGTTGACCGGCTCGTCGCCGGCGCCCATCAGCGAACGGATCGCGGTCGGCGCGGTATAGAAAATCGACACGTCGTGCTTGTCGCAAACCTGCCAGAAACGTGAAATATCGGGATAGGTCGGGATACCTTCGAACATTAGCGTGGTCGCGCCATTGGCCAGCGGGCCGTAGACAATATAGGTATGCCCGGTCACCCAACCGACGTCGGCGGTGCACCAGTAGACCTCGCCATCCTTGTAGTCGAACACCAGCTTGTGCGTCATCGCCGCCTGCAGCAAATAACCGCCGGTAGTGTGCAGCACGCCTTTCGGTTTGCCGGTGGAACCCGAGGTGTAAAGAATAAACAGCGGATCTTCCGCATCCATGCTTTCGGGTTCGCAATCCGCGGAAGCCCCGGCTATCGCTTCGTGGTACCAGAGGTCGCGGCCATCGACCCACTCGACCGGATCGCCGCCGCGCTTGACCACGATCACCGAACTTACGTTGGGACACTGGCTGACGGCCTTGTCGGCGTTATCCTTTAGCGGAACGCGCTTGCCGCCGCGCATCGACTGGTCCGCGGTGATCACCACCTGGCAGTCGGAATCGAGAATGCGGTCGCGCAGCGCATCCGGTGAAAACCCGCCGAACACGATCGAGTGCACCGCGCCGATGCGGGTACAGGCGAGCATCGCGACCGCGGCCTCGGGAATCATCGGCATGTAAATGGATACCCGGTCGCCCTTGCTGACGCCGCGGCTCTTCAGCACGTTGGCGAACTTGCAGACTTCCTGGTGTAACTCGGCATAGGTAATCTTGCGATCCTCGCCGGGATCGTCGCCTTCCCAGATAATGGCGGTCTGATCGGCGCGCTGCTCCAGATGGCGGTCGAGGCAGTTATAGGAAACATTGAGCTCGGCGCCTTCGAACCACTTGATATGAAGATCGTCTTCGCTAAAGCTCCAGTCGCTGACCGAATTCCAGGGCTTGAACCAGGATATATAGTTTTCCGCCTGTTCCGACCAGAAACCCTCGGGGTCTTCGACCGACTGGCGATACATGGATTCATACTGCTCCGCGTTTACGTTTGCCTGAGCGGCAAATTCCGCCGGAGCGGGATAGGTTTTGATTTCTGACATCTTGCCTTCCTCGGGGATAATTATTGTCTGTGGGCGCGGATATGCTTACACAAACCCCGCCCAGCGACAAGATGCAGCCGTCGCGGTCGACTATTCAGAAACTTAATAATTGATTCAAATCATCCGGGAAGGCTAACTTGTTGACCTGATCGTCACGATAAGTAACACTCTGGCCGGATCATAAGTAACCAGGGGTAACATATTGTCGCTATTATCCTCCGATCTGCGCCCTACCGAAATCACCATCGTGGTAGTGCTGATCGCGGCCCTGGTTTTACTGCCGCCGCTGCTAAACCTGTGGTTTTCCATCGATTCGGCCTGGTACCTGCCCTACATCGTCTGGTTCGCCATTATCGTGCTGTCCTGGTATCTGCAACGCCTGCTGCGCAAAAATGCAATTTGAGCTGTGGCAATTATTTTTAGTCGGGGTACTGTATCTCGGGCTGCTGTTCTTCATCGCATCCGCCACCGACCGCGGCTGGATCCCGGAGTCGCTGGCGCGCCACCCGCTGGTTTACACACTTTCGCTGGGCGTCTATGCGACTTCGTGGAGCTTCTATGGCAGCGTCGGTTTCGCGCAGAAGGAAGGCTTTAATTTCCTCACCATTTACCTCGGCACAACGCTGGCCTTCGTCGCCTCGCCAATCCTGCTGCGGCCGATACTGAAAATTACCGAAACCTATCGACTGGCGTCGTTGGCCGACCTGTTCGCATTTCGCTATCACAGCCAGCTCGCCGGCGTGCTCGTCACCCTGCTGGTGCTGACCGGCACCCTGCCCTATATGTCGCTGCAGATTCAGGCGGTAACCAATACCCTGCAAATCATGACCAACGAAACCGAGCAACAGCTGATCGCGCTGATGTTTTGCATCACCATCGGGCTGTTCTCGATCCTGTTCGGTACGCGACATATTTCACTGCGTGAAAAGCATCGCGGCCTGGTGGTCGCGATCGCCTTCGAATCGCTGGTTAAGCTGATCACACTGCTAAGCGTAGGACTATTCGCAATATTCGGCATCTTCGGCGGATTCGGCGAATTGAATCAATATTTGCAGCAGCACCCCGAGGCCAACGAAGCGCTGTTCGCGCCGGTGACCGAAGGGCCCTGGGCGACGCTGATGCTGCTGTCCTTTGCCGCGGCTTTCCTGCTGCCGCGCCAGTTCCACATGATTTTCGTCGAAAGCATAGAGCACAAGAATATCGAAACCGCGAGCTGGGCCTTCCCGCTATTCCTGCTGTTGCTGAACCTGTCGATTCCGCCGATATTATGGGCCGGGCAGTCGATGCAGCTGACGATCCCGGCCGACTTCTACGTCCTCGGAATAACGCTCGATAGCGGATCCTCGGTACTGCCGATCCTGACCTTCATGGGCGGATTGTCGGCGGCTAGCGCGATGATTATCGTCACCACCCTGGCGCTGGCCTCGATGTGCATGAACAATTTCGTCTTGCCCGCCAGCTTTCCGCCGAAGCTGTCACGCGGCACCAGCATGTACGAGTGGCTGCTGTGGGGGCGTCGCTTCGTAATCATGTCGATCGTCGGCATCGGCTATTTCTTTTACCTGATTCAGCAGCATAACCCCGGCCTCGCCGGGCTCGGACTGATTGCGTTTGTCGCCGTCGCCCAGTGCCTGCCCGGAGTGGTGGGCTTGCTGTACTGGCCTCGTGCCAACAAGAACGGCTTTATCACCGGTCTCGTGATCGGCGCCACCATCTGGGCGGTTACCCTGTTCGTGCCGCTGATCGAACGCGCCGGCATCATCGAAACACCCTATTTCACGATTCCGGAACTGGCGATGAGCACCACCGATGCGGCGCTGTGGTCACTGGTACTCAACAGCCTGGCTTTCGTCATCGTTTCACTGTTGAGTCGCCAGTCGCTGGATGAACGCGAGGTGGCGGAAGCCTGCAAACGCGAGAGCTTCCTGATTCCGCGCGGCGAAGTCAAAGCCGTATCAGTGGCCGAATTCGAACAGCAATTGAGCACCATAATCGGCCAGGACATCGCGCATAACGAAGTCGATCGGGCGCTGGCCGATCTCGGACTGATCCCGGGCGAACTCACCCAGAGCGACCTGATCCGTCTGCGCGCGCAAATCGATCGCAACCTGTCTGGACTGGTGGGACCGGTGTTGTCGCGCATGATCGTCAACGAGCATTTGCAGATCGACCGTGCCACCCAGAGCGCTCTCGCCGATACCATCCAGTTCGTCGGCAATACCCAGGAAAAATCACGCAGCGAACTGCGCGGGGTTTCGAGCGAACTCGATGCGCTGCGACGTTTTCATCTGCAGGTCCTGCAGGATCTGCCACTGGGCGCGGTCTCGATCGACAATGACGGCATTATCATCAGCTGGAACAAGCAGCTCAGCAACCTCACCGCAATCGATCAGCAGGATGCCGTCGGCAAATCGATCGACCAGCTGCCGGCGCCCTGGCAGGAACTGCTGGCGGTATTCATCGCCAGCGACGAATTTCTGATCAGCAAATTCAAGTTTCCGATTGGCGACCATGTTCGGGTGCTGAACCTGTTCAAGGCGGTGGTCAGGCAGGAACAGGAAGGTAGCAGCGGTGTCGCCATACTGATCGAGGATCATAGCGAGCGTTATTCATTCGAGGAAAAGCTGGCGCATAGCGAACGCCTTGCCTCGATCGGTCAACTGGCAACCGGGGTAGCGCATGAAATCGGCAATCCGGTTACCGGGATCGCCTGCCTGGCGCAGGATTTACGCTCCGATCTCGAGACAAGCCCCGCGGCAAGCGAAGGCCTGAACCAGATCCTGACGCAAACCGACCGCATCAGCCGCATCGTCGGCTCGTTATCGAACTACAGCCATGCCGGGGCGCCCGACGAGTATCCGGCGGAACACCTCGACCTGTCGCAAATCATCAACGAGGCGATCAACCTGGTGTCGCTTAGCCACTCCGGTAAACAGATGGTTTACGACAATCACTGCGATGGTGATATTTTCGTCTCCGGCTATGCACAGAAACTGGTACAGGTTTTTGTCAACCTGCTGACCAACGCGACCGACGCTTCTGAACCAGGCCAGACTATCAGCATCGACACCACCGTCAAGGCCAACCAGGTCAGGATTTCGGTTCGCGACCAGGGCAAGGGTATCGCCGAAGAACACCTGTCGCGTATTTTCGAGCCGTTCTTTACCACCAAGATTGTGGGTGAAGGCACCGGCCTCGGCCTGTCGCTGACTTACAACATCATCCAGGAACACGGCGGCTCGATCGTGGTCAAAAGCACTCCGGGGCAAGGCTGCCGATTCGACATTATTTTACCCGGCTTTGACGATACGGTGGCGGCGCAGGCATGAGCAATATACTGGTAGTAGAAGACGAACCCATTATTCAGGAAAGCCTGGTGCGGCTGCTGCAGCGCCAGGGCCACGACGCCACCGGCGTGGCTTCGGTCGCCGAGGCCGAAGAAAACTCGATCAACATGTACGACCTGATCATTTCGGACCTGCGACTTCCGGGCGAACCGGGCACCGGGTTGATTACGCGCGCGGCGCCGACCCCGGTACTGATCATGACCAGTTACTCGACCGTGCAATCCGCCGTCGAAGCGATGAAGCAGGGCGCGGTGGATTACATCTCCAAGCCGTTCAACCACGACGAAATGATTATCACGGTAAAGCGGATTCTCGAGAAAACCAGGTGCGAGCAGCAAAATACCCTGCTCAAGGAAGAAGTCGCCCGCTATTACCCTATCGACGGCATGATCGCGCATTGCGAGCCGATGCTTGAAGTTATCGATCGCATAAGGCGCGTCGCACCGGCCGATACCACGGTGTTGGTGGTCGGTGAAACCGGCACCGGCAAGGAACTGGTCGCGCGCGCCATACACTCGCAAAGCGAGCGTCGTAAACAGGCGCTGGTCAGCGTCAACTGCGCCGCCTTTGCCGAAAACCAGATCGAGTCAGAACTGTTTGGCCACGAACGCGGTGCCTTCACCGGCGCGCTGGAAATGAAAAAAGGCCTGATCGAGGCCGCCAACGGCGCCACCCTGTTTCTCGACGAAATCGGCGAGCTGCCGCTGGACGCGCAGGCGCGCCTGCTCAAGGTACTGCAGGACAACGAAATTCGGCGCGTTGGTTCCAACAAGGTCATCCGGGTCGACGTGCGCGTGCTGGCAGCCACCCATAAAAACCTGGCGCAAATGGTCGAGCAGAAAACTTTTCGCGAAGATCTTTATTTCAGGCTGAACGTATTCGAAATCAATTTACCGCCACTGCGCGAACGTGGCAGCGATATCAAACTGCTGGCCGACACGATACTGACGCGCATGGCGCAACGCACCCATCGAAACAGCATGACTTTCGATGACGCCGCGTACCAGCAAATGCTGCGCTACAAATGGCCCGGAAACGTGCGCGAACTCGAAAACGTCATCGAGCGCGCGGTCATACTGAGACAGAACGGTTGCATCGAAGCCGATGACCTGGCTTTGAACAATGTCGAAACCAATCACCAATTGCCGTTGTACGAACTCGAAAATCGACTGTCGCTGGACGACTACTTTGTCAGCTTCGTCAAGAAATACCAGCCGCAGTACAATGAAACCGAACTCGCACGCATGCTTGGTATCAGCCGTAAAAACCTGTGGGAAAAAAGGCAACGCCTTGATATTCCATCACGTAAACAATAACTTACCTGGAGTCGGTTGATGGACACCCCGGTCAAAGGGCTATCGATAGAAATTGCCAGCACCATTCTCGATGGTTTCAATCGACACTTCTCGATTTTCAGCAAGATAACCAAGGGCGCCAAGGAGCGTTTCGAAAACGCCGACTGGGATGCGGAGCGCGTGGCTTCGCGCGAGCGCATCAAGTTTTACGACATTCGCGTCAAGGATGCGATTCGGGAACTGCAAAAAAGATACGACCTTGAACCGTTCAACAGCCAGTTGTGGTTCGATGTCAAACGCGAATACGTGCTGCTGATCAGCAATCACCTGCAGCCGGAGCTGGCCGAATCCTTTTACAACTCGGTGTTTTGCGCGCTGTTTCATCGCGACTACTTCGGCAACGACTATATCTTCGTACGCAGCGCGGTTTCGACCGAATTCATCGATTCGGAGAAGCCCTCTTACCACGTGTACTACCCGGCGAAACGCGGTTTCCGGGCTTCGATCAAGCAGGTACTGCTCGACGGCGGTTTCAATCTGCCCTTCGAGAACATCGAGCGCGATGTGCGCAATATCACCCATTCCCTGATCAAGCACACCTTTCCGCGGCCGCGGCGGGCGCATCTGAACTTTCAGTTCCAGGTGATCAGCGCCGTGTTCTATCGCAACAAGGCGGCCTATATCGTCGGCCGCGCCATCAACTCGAATAACGCGGTGCCGTTCGCGATTCCGATACTGCATAGCGGCGACGATTCCATCTATTGCGACGCAATCATCATCAGCAAACAGGGTTTGAACCGCCTGTTCGAGTTTTCCTACGTTTATTTCATGGTCGACCACCCGGTGCCGTCGTCCATCGTCACCTTTTTGCGTCGCCTGATGCCGACCCGGAGCAAGGAGTCGTTTTACTCGGCTATCGGTTTCCACAAGCAGGGTAAAACGGTTTTTTACCGGGACTTTCTGCATCACCTGAAGCATTCGGAAGACGAACTGATATTTGCACCCGGTATCAAGGGCATGGTGATGGCGGTATTCACCCTGCCCTCCTACCCCTATGTGTTCAAGGTAATTCGCGATCGTTTTCCGCCGCCGAAAAAAACCACCCGCCAGGAAGTCCTCGATACCTACCGGCTGGTGAAGATGCACGATCGTGTCGGGCGCATGTCGGACATACTCGAGTACTCGCACGTGGCGCTGCCGCGCGATCGGTTTTCCGAAGACTTGCTGGAAGAACTTTACGAGACCTGCGCCAACAGCGTTTCCGAGGAAGATGACCAGATCGTCTTCAAGCATCTCTACATCGAACGGCGCATGACGCCGCTCAACCTGGCGGTGCAGCAGGCGGATGACGCTTACCTGCATCGCCTGATGAAAGGATACGGCGAAGCCATCAAGGAACTGGCCGCGGCCAATATTTTCCCGGGCGATCTATTATTGAAAAACTTCGGCGTCACCGGCCAGGGCCAGGGTAGAGTCGTGTTTTACGACTACGACGAAATCTGCTACCTGACCGAATGCAACTTTCGCAAGATTCCGGAACCGATGTACCCGGAGGACGAATTCGCCGCCGAACCCTGGTACAGCGTCGCCGCCAACGACGTGTTCCCGGAACAGTTCGCGACCTTCCTGTTTGCCGACAACCGCGTACGCCAGGCCTTCCTCAAGTACCATCGCGATCTGCTCGACGCCGATTTCTGGCTGCAAAAGCAGGCCAACATCAAGGCGGGTATCTACGAGGACGTGTTTCCCTACCCGAAAAAAATCCGCTTTAAACGCTAGCCCGCATATCTCGCCGAATTCCTGTTGCGGCGGCGCTATCGAAAGTTCCGGGCTAGAACAGCGCCGTCTCGGACAGCAAAATACCGTCCTCGTCGCTGTAAAGCTGCTCGCCTGGACGAAAGTTCGCGCCGAGAAATCCGAGCTCGACATTGACATTGCCGCGCCCCTGCCTGGCGCCGCGCGCTGGATTGGTCGCCAGCGCCTTGACGCCGATATCCATATCGCCGATATCGGCCGAGTCACGGATGCAGCCGTTGACAACCACGCCCTGCCAGCCGTTGCTGTTGGCGGCGGCGGCCAGTAAATCGCCAAGCAGCGCGCAATCCAGCGAGGCGTCATTATCGATTACCAGCACCTTGCCACTGCCGTCGAGGTTGACCTGTTCGCGAACGCGTGAAAAATCCCCGTCCGCGCGGATGGTGACGATTTCCCCGTGAAATCGTCGAATCCCGCCGAAATCGCGTAACCCAGGCTCAACGACCTGGACCCGGCCCTCGTTATCGTCACTCAGATCTGCGGTTTTAAACGTCATGCGAACACCCCGATTGGCTGCTTCCTGTTTAAGGTTTGTATCGATTTCGAGTCGACAGTTTAATCTCTAAACGCAAAAAACGGCAAAATTCGATCGGAGTAGGCAACAGGCTACGATTAAATTAATACATCCTATTTGATTTTTCCTATTGAATGGCTCAATAATGCGCTGTCACAGGGCAGGATCATGGCAAATACTTACTACAAGCAAAATCATTTAAAAAAATTGCGCGCTTTCTGTCAGACCGCCAAACTGGGCAGCATGACCAAGGCGGCGGAATCGCTGTTCGCCAGTCAACCCACCATTTCGCT